>Ga0224506_10000623_pt1 | contig 28681 bp, 24 predicted proteins | sample SF_Jan12_sed_USG_2_FD_169108 | JGI IMG/M metagenome (GOLD analysis project Ga0224506, IMG submission 169108) | Sediment microbial communities from San Francisco Bay, California, United States - SF_Jan12_sed_USGS_8_1 | ecosystem: Environmental > Aquatic > Marine > Sediment | place: USA... | reverse complement strand
CGGCCGTAAAATTATGGCCGAGGAAATGAAAAACGGTGATTACAGCCGTGTCGAAAGCGATACCATCGCGCAAATGGCGGCCGGTGCCCACATGCTCGATGTGAATGCAGGTATACCGCTAGCGGATGAGCCTCGGATCCTCGCCGAAGCCGTGCAACTGGTGCAGAGTTTAACCGACGCCCCTTTGAGTATCGACTCGTCGATTATCGAGGCACTGGAGTCGGGGCTATCGGTTTATCAGGGTAAGGCGCTGGTCAACTCGGTGACCGGAGAAGACGAAAGCCTGGATCGTGTATTACCGCTGATCAAGAAATACGGCGCAGCGGTCGTCGCAATCTCGAATGACGAAACCGGCATTTCTGAAGATATCGATGTGCGTTACGAAGTCGCGAAGAAAATTGTCAATCGTGCCTCGGATTACGGGATTCCGGCCTGTGACGTGGTAGTCGATCCATTAGTCATGCCCATCGGTGCCATCAATACCGCCGGGCGCGAAGTGTTAAAACTCATTCACCGGCTACGTACCGAATTGAAGGTCAATACCACCTGTGGTGCCTCGAACATCAGTTTTGGGTTACCCAATCGTAACGGCTTCAATGGTGCTTTCATCAGCATGGCCATTCAGGCAGGTATGACGTCGGCGATCACCAATCCGTTGCATGCCGAAGTGGTTTCGGCAAGCATGGGTGCCGACGTTATGCTCGGTAAAGATCCGGATTGCGCACGATGGATTAAGCAGTTCCGCGAGCCACCGGCCGAAGGTGCCAGCGCTCGTGGTACCGGTCGCCGTGGCGCCGGTCGTCGGCGTCGGGCCGGGTAATCGCCAGCATTAAAAAAAGGCTTACGAATGACTGACGATGAAGTAAATATTTTGTTTACGCCTTCGGGACTGCGCGGGCAGTTCCCGACAGGCACTACAGTACTGCAGGCGGCGCAGCGACTGGGTGTCGACCTCGAATCGATATGCGGTGGTCAGGGGCAGTGCCGAAAATGCCAGGTTTTACCGCAGGAAGGCGAGTTTTCCAAGCACGGCATTACTTCGCGTATAGAACATCTGTCGCCATTCACCGAAACCGAACGTCATCATCAGTCGAAAAAACGCCTGAAAGACGGTCGTCGACTCGGCTGTAATGCCCGGCTTCTGGGTGATCTGGTAGTCGATGTCCCCGAAGAAAGTCAGCAACATAAACAGCATATAGCCAAGGCAGTGACCGCCTACGATATTCAGGTACAGCCTGCCCTGCATCTGTTCACCGTGATCCTGCCGGAACCCGATATGCACGCACCGATGTCGGATAAACGTCGTCTACAACAGGCCCTGATCAAAGAGCACGACCTTCCTTTGATGGATTGCGAAATGTCGCTTTTACGCCAGTTGCAGCCAGCGTTAGAAAAAGTCGGTCGTCAAATTACCGTGGCGGTGTATCAGTTTGAAAAAATAATCGCGGTCTGGCCGGGGCTTAGAAAAGATATATACGGTATGGCAGTTGATCTGGGTTCAACCACCATCGCTGCCCAGCTTTGTAACTTGATTACCGGCGAAGTCGTTGCCACCGCCGATACCATGAATCCACAGATTCGTTTTGGTGAAGATCTGATGAGCCGTGTCTCCTACGTCATGATGAACGAAGGCGGCGATACGGCGATGACCGAGGTCGTACGCGAAGCCTTTAATCAACTGGCAAAGCGAGCAGCCAAAACTGCCGGTATCCAGCTCGATGAGATACTCGATATGACCGTGGTCGCTAATCCAATCATGCATCATCTATTTCTCGGCATCGATCCGACACCGCTCGGTGGTGCGCCGTTTACTCTGGCGACTGATCAGATTCAGGTGATGCGCGCCGCTGAGCTCAATATTCATCTGCATCCCGAGTCGAGAGTTTGTACCTTGCCCTGTATCGCCGGGCATATCGGCGCGGATACTGCCGGCGTCATTCTGTCGGAGCGCCCCGATCTTTCTGAAGATTATGTGCTGCTGGTCGATGTCGGTACCAACGCCGAAATCGTCCTCGGTAACCGGAATCGACTGCTCGCAGCATCCAGTCCCACCGGACCCGCTTTCGAGGGCGCGCAGATAACCGCAGGACAACGCGCCGCACCGGGCGCCATCGAACGCGTACGCATCGACCCGGAAACACTGGAACCAAAGTTTCGAGTCATCGGCTGTGAAGCCTGGTCGGACGATCCTGCATTCGCCGAAAAGTCTGCCAAAGTCGGCGTCAGTGGCATCTGCGGCTCCGGCATCATCGAGGTCGTCGCGGAAATGTTTCTTGCGGGTATTATCGATCAGGATGGCGTGATCGGTGAAGTCGAAGGCAAGCCCAGTGCACGAATTGTCGAAGACGGTCGAACCTGGAGCTACGTCTTACACGATGGCGATAAGAATTTAAAAGTTACACAAAACGATATTCGTGCGATCCAGCTCGCGAAAGCTGCTCTGCATGCGGGCACGCGTTTACTCATCGATTACATGGGTATAGAAAAGGTCGACCGCATTGGATTCGCGGGTGCTTTCGGAAGCCATATCGATGTTAAATATGCCATGGTGTTGGGCCTGATTCCGGACTGCAATTTAGAACAGGTTGGTTCGGTGGGTAATGCCGCTGGCACCGGTGCGCGGATTGCGTTATTGAATTTCCCGTCGCGGGTAGAGATTGGCGAGATACTGCCCAAGGTGGAGAAAATTGAAACCGCGCTTGAACCGAAGTTTCAGGAATATTTTATCGAGGCGATGGCTTTGCCGCATAAGCTTGATCCTTATGTCGAGCTGTCGAAGGTGGTTGATATACCTGCACCTAAGCCCAAGGCTGAGAATGATGCGGCGGGTGGTGAGCGTAAGCGGTCTTCGAGGCGTAGGCGGAGTCGGGTTTAAGAAAATTCATCCAGCATCTTCTGTCGAACCACCCAGGCCTGCGCACTACGATCAGCCTTAATATCATTCATGGTAACAACCTGTCCCTGTTTAATCGCCTGGGTTACGGTAACTTCACTGGCCAAACCAATCGGCAGCGCATCAGCAGCCACACTGTCAGACGCAGGCATAAGCTTGCCCCAGACCGTATAACCACCTTCGCCATCGAGTACTTCTCCAACTTTGATATCACGCTTGGCAATGGCGACGACATCGCCGTTAAAACAAATCGGCGAGCCGGTTGGGTGGTTGCGCAATGCGGCGCTTAAGATGGATATATTCAGTTCAAGCCCGATCAGATGAAACGGTTTAAACATGGCTGAGTAACGACCACTATCGTCGGTATTCATGCCATACTGAGCAAAGCAGGCAGCACTATAGTCGTTCGGAGCTTCGAAGACGCAGTACACGCCCCAGCGTAGATCACGGGCAACGGGTCGACCGTCGCGTTCGAGGCTGGAGACGACTTCGACCTGCCCGGAAAATTCTAATTGGCCACCGGCGCTTTCGGGACGTAATACATGCGACAGATCTTCGGCGCCGCAGGCTGGGAAGGCTAGACCGTTAGTCGGTGCTTTTAAATCGGCTGCGTTGGCAATTGCCGCCATCTCGATGGATGACTTGGTGCCATCCAGAAATGAATTGAACATCTGGCTGCGCATACCGGCAGCGGCAGCTTGTTCTGCCGTTAAGCCGTAGTGCGACCAGACCGTGTCCGGCGTAGAGGCGTGATAAGTCGGCAGGTATTTGGTGCCTTTGCCGGCAGCAACGACTTTAAAGCCACAGGACCTGGCCCAGTCGACCATTTCCATGGTCAGCGCGGGCTGGTCGCCATAGGCCATCGAATATACCACGCCAGCCTGCCGGGCCTGTTTGGCCAGATAAGGCCCTGCCAGCACGTCGGCTTCGACATTTACCATGACCACATGTTTGCCATGCTCGGCACAGAGTAACGCATGTTTGATACCCGCTGCTGGATGCCCGGTGGCCTCGACTACGACATCGACCTGGTCACTGCTGATGAGGGTTTTTGCATCATCGGTGAAATGGGTGCCGGAGAGGCGGGCTTCGTTCCAACCGACTTCCCGGCATTGTGCCTTAGCCTGTGCTGGGTCGAGGTCGGCGATCATGCTGACTACTAGTCCCGGTGTGGTAGGTACCTGTGACAGAAACATCGAGCCGAATTTGCCCGCACCGATGAGTCCTACGCGCACCGGATTGTCATCAGTTTCGCGTTGTTTGAGTGATGAGTATAAATACATAGGTAATATTCACGGAAAGCGGCTGTTTGTGTATTGTCTAGAACCCTTTATGCGATGTAAAATTGTTTATGCCTTTTTGTGGTTTATACTACATCACGCATACACCGCTCTAAGTTCTGTTTACCTTAATTTTTAGTAATCTACTGGCAGGTATCATGTTCGAAAATATTTCCGCAGCACCGGCTGATCCGATTCTGGGTCTTAACGATGAATTCAATAACGATCCGCGCAGTCAGAAAATCAACCTGGGTGTTGGTGTCTACAAAGACGCGAACGGTAATACTCCCGTTTTAACATCGGTCAAAAAAGCTGAGAAAAATCTGCTGGAAATAGAGAGTACCAAAAGTTATTTGGGCATCCCCGGTTCGACTGATTATGCGCTGGCGGTACAAAAACTATTATTTGGTGATAACTCATCGATCATCGCCGATAAACGCGCGCAGACCGCGCAGGCACCGGGTGGTACCGGCGGTTTGCGTCTCGCCGCTGAGTTGATCAAGCGCGAGCTTGGCGATGTCACGGTGTGGATTAGCGAACCGACCTGGGCGAACCATATCGGTATTTTCGAAGCCGTCGGCCTGTCAATTGCACGTTACAATTATTATGACGCCGATAAGCACGATATCGATTTTGCTGCCGCTATGAATGACCTGGCCGCAGCCAAACCGGGCGATGTGTTACTGGTTCACGGTTGTTGCCATAATCCGACTGGCATCGATCCTGACGCTGCTCAATGGCAACAGTTGGCCGAGTTGTGCGCCGAAAAGAAATTGCTGCCATTATTCGATTTCGCCTACCAGGGTTTCGCACGTGGGCTAGAAGAAGACGCCGAAGGCCTGCGCTGCTTCCTCGATCACTGCGACGAAATGCTGATAGCCAGTTCTTTCTCGAAAAATTTCGGCATTTACAGCGAGCGTACCGGTGCCTTCACACTGGTGGCGCAAAACAGTGAGACCGCTACTACTGCATTCAGCCAGGTGAAAAGTATCATCCGTGTGATTTACTCGAATCCGCCCAAGCACGGTAGTGCGGTTGTTGCTCAAATCCTCGGTGACCCAACGCTCAAAGCCGAGTGGGAAGCAGAACTCACCAGTATGCGCGAGCGTGTACACAAAATGCGAAAATTATTTGTTCAGACCCTGAAAGACAAGGGCGTTAAAACCGACTTCAGTTTCATCGAGCGCCAGAGTGGTATGTTCTCATTTTCTGGATTGAGCAAGGAACAGGTCTTGAAGATTCGGGAAGACAACGGCGTGTACGCGGTTAACTCCGGACGTTTTAATGTCGCCGCCATGACCGAGGGGAATATGGAAGCACTTTGTGAAGCAATTGCCGCGGTAGTGGAATAAATCCATACCGGTGTCGGAGTCAGGTCTGACTCCGACACCCTGGAACTTTCATTACGAAATTGACTTAAATCAACGTCTAATTTTAGCTTATCCTGCTATTCTTCTGTCCAATGACAATAAACTGCATCACGACAAAAAGGAAAATCTCCATCCTGCGCATTACCGCGTTGGTGTTCCTGTTGCAGATGGTCTCACCCGCCGTTCAGGCAGTACTGGCAAATAATGTAGAAGGCTATACAGACACTGTCTGCACCATGAATGGCCAGAAGGCCGCCTTTATCATTCTGAGAAATAGTCAGGAACAGAGTAGCCCTACCTACTTTCAATGTTCAGCCTGCATTATTCAGGCTAATCTGACTGGTCTACCCAAAACAATTTCTTTGCAGGCCGATACCCGGTATTTTCTCGATTCCGTTGGGCAGGTTGAAGCGATCTATCCGGCTCCCAACATCATTTTTTATCCTCATTTTCTGAGCCGCGCTCCACCTGTGTAATCTCTGCTCGCTATTGGTTCAATCCTGTGGATTGAACTATCCCTGTTTTTAAAAATTTAAGAGATTACAAAATGAAATCAAATACAAGTCGTGCCCTCGGCACATTATTACTGTCCCTGCTCGCCTTTTCAGTCGCGGCTGAAGAATTAATGATTACTAACCCCTGGGTTCGTTCGGCGCCGCCGAATGCACCGGCACTGGGGGTATTCATGAAATTGAGTAATCATTCCAGTGACGAAATTGCTGTAGTCGAGGTGCGCACTTCACTAGAGGTAAGTCACGCGGAAATGCACCGCACCGTCATGACTGATGGTGTTATGAAGATGATCCCGCAAAAGCAAATTCCAGTGGCGGCTCATTCGTCTACCGAGTTGAAGCCGGGTAGCTGGCATATCATGCTAATGCAGCCGGAGCAGGTTCCGGTAATGGGCGATAGCGTCCATCTGACGCTGGTACTCAGTGATGGTACCGAGCAGATGGTAGTCGCCACTGTCCGTAAGGGTGAAATGAAGATGGACAGCCATAGCCATGAAATGAAGATGGATTGATAATGAAAAAGAAATTATCTGGATTTATCCCGTTTCTATCTGCTCTTGTTTTACTGCTGGCGGGATGCCAGCAGGAGCTGGCTTCGGTGAAAACCGAGGCAGCTTTCATACTACCTGAGGAGGCCGCGATCGACGGTCTAAAGCTGACTCATGTAAGCCAGGGTGATTTTGATAGCGATAGTGTGAAAGGCAAGTGGTCGCTATTCTTTTTTGGTTATACGCATTGCCCGGATGTCTGTCCGACCGAGCTCTACAGGATGGCGGAAATGATGGGTAAAATTGAGGCTGCTGCGGGATTGAAAATGGAATCTCCACAGGTAGTTTTTATCTCTCTGGACCCTCAACGGGATACACCCGAACTGCTGCAAAAATATGTGGGCTTTTATCACCCATCTTTTCTTGGCGTTACCGGGGAGCAATCGACAATTGATCGCCTGGCTAAATCAATGGGTGTTTACTACCAGCGAGTGTACCATTTAAACGGCAAGGTACTGGATCCTGTATCGCAGGAAAATGTGCCTGAAGGCCTGGAAAACTCATACCTGGTTAACCATTCGGCGGCTATATTTCTGATCAATCCGAGAGGAAAATTGCAGGCTGTTCTAACACCGCCACATGACCCTGATGTGATGATTCGAGACATATCGAGCATTCAAAGTGCCTGGCGTTAATCATGAAAACAGGTACCTGGCAGTTATAGCCGGATCGCTATTAGTGATGGTTGCCGGCTTGCTGACCTATCTGTTTAGTATGCGCACACCGGGTAATATCAGCCTGCCCGTCGTCGAGGGGTGTTTGTTACAGCTGGATTCCTGTTCTACGGCTCTGCCCGGAGGAGGAGAGCTTGTTTTTGAAATAACACCCAGACAACCAGTGGCGACCGATCCCCTCGATTTAAGGGTTGATTTTCAGGGGATAGAGCCGCAGGCGGTAGGCGTTCGTTTTAAAGGCGAGGATATGGCTATGGGATACCTGGAAAATCTGAGGTATCCGCTTGCGAAAATTGATACTGATAATCAGTCTATTCTATTCGAAGGCCAGGGCGGCGTGTTTGCCTGTTCGACGGGGATGATGAAATGGTTAGTATTCGTCAATGTCGAGGTTGACGGAGTGGTTTATGAAGTGCCTTTTAAGTTTGAGACGGGCAATTAGGCTAATTAACGGGTATTGCCTGCTCGCTCGCCAGACCTGTTTCACTGCCCTGTAGCAACTGCAATTTACGCCGTTCGTCGCGTGGCGGAATCCCGTACATATCGCGATAGCATTTACTAAAATGCGGTGCCGAGATAAAGCCGCAGGCGAGCGCGATATCAACAATCGATTTACTGGTTTGTAGTAACAACAATCGTGCTCTATTGAGCCGCAGGTTCAGGTAATAGCGAGTCGGTACACAACTTAAATGTTTCTGGAACAGGCGTTCGAGCTGTCGGCGGGAGATGCCGACATAGCCTGAAAGTTCGTCGAGGCTGATAGGCTCTTCGAGGTTAGCCTCCATCAGCGTCACGGCTTCGGTGAGCTTTGGTTGATTGGCCCCGAGGTGCAGGTGCAAGGGTACGCGCTGGCGGTCATCGGTGCTACGAATGCGTTCGCACATGGCTACCTCCGAGATATTGGCGGCGAGTTTGCTGCCATGAGTATCGCCGATAATTTTTAGCATCATGTCCAGTGAGGCCTGTCCGCCTGCGCAGGTGATCCGATCCCGGTCTATTTGAAACAGCTCGTCGGTGAACTGGGTGTTAGGAAATTCTTCACGCATACTGGCTATGTGTTCCCAGTGGATAGTGCTTTTGTAGCCATCGAGTAAACCTGCGCGGGCAAGCAAATAGCTGCCAGTACATAGAGTACCGAGGGTAAGATTTTTGCGCGTGGCGATTTTGCGTAAAGCGTGCTGTAGCGGTTTGGTCCAGCATTCGGAGACTTTGGTACCACTACAGACAAAGCAAATCGACATCTCGCCTGCATGTTCGATGCTGCCATCGGGCTTGATTTCCAGGCCGTTACTGGCGGCTACCGATTGCCCATCGATAGTGTAAATGCTCCAGCGATATAGATTTTCCTCCGATATTCGATTAGCGATACGTAATGCTTCGACCGCCAGCGAGAAAGCGATCATCGAGTAGTTGGGTACCAGCAGAAAGCCGAAATGATCGGGTTTCACTTCGGTGTTTTCGAGACTCATAGGCGAAAATCGACTCTACCAGACACCAGGAGTTCCGATGCTGGTTAATAATTAACCATAATTGACAAAATACTAGTCTTAAATACTGGCTAATGCACGAGTTATTTGTTGCTGCATCAGTCCTGTGAGCGTCTTATACCATGGAGTCAGGCATCGAATCCTTGCGCTGCTTGATATAGTCGAGCAGGGCTTCATCGATGGCCGGGTCGATAGCTGGTGCCTGGTAGTCGGCTAGTAGCTTTTTCCAGTGTTTGTTGGCGCGCTGCGCCTGGTCCAGGCTGCCTTCCGATTCCCATTGTTCAAAGCTGTTATTGTCGGCTAGCGGTGAGCGATAAAAAGCTGTTTTGAAATTATTCTGCGTATGCGTACATCCCAGAAAATGAACGCCCGGGCCGACTTCGCGAATCGCGTCCATGGCCTGGCCATTTTCTGACAGATCGACTCCGCCGAGTAGAATTTCCATCATGGCAGCCTGATCGGTATCCATGACAAATTTTTCATACCCCATGGACAGACCGCCTTCCATCCAGCCCGCCGTGTGCAGCACAAAGTTAACACCGGCGAGGACTGCTGGCATTAATGTATTAATCGCTTCTGAGGCGGCCTGTGCATCGGGTAACTTGGAGCCGCAGAGTCCACCGCCTGAACGGAAGGGAACACCGAGGCGGCGAGCCAGAGCGGCCATGGTGTATAGCACCAGGGCGGGTTCGGGGGTACCGAAAGTTGGTGCGCCCGACTGCATCGACATCGAGCTGGCGAAGCTGCCCATGATGACCGGGGCACCGGGATTGACCAGTTGCACAAAGCTTAACCCGGCTAATGCTTCGGCGAGTGACTGCGCGGCAGTACCGGCGACGGTGACGGGGGACATGGCGCCTGCCAGAATAAACGGTGTGACGATACAGGCCTGATTATTCTCGGCATAAACCTTTGCGGCACCGAGCATGGTGTCATCGAAGGTCATCGGCGAGTTGGCATTAATCAGACTGGTCGCATAAGTGCGGGGGCGGCCGGTTTCGGGATCGATATAATTTTCACCAGCGAGGATTTTAATCATCTCGATCGTATCCTGCGCACGCTCCGGAGCAGTGACTGAACCCATGAAAGCCTTGTCTGAATACTTGATATGTGAGTACAGCATATCCAGATGACGTTTGTTAACCGGGACGTCTACCGGTTCACAGATGGTGCCACCGGAGAGGTGCATGCTCGGTGATGAATAAGCCAGTTTAACGAAATTCTGGAAGTCTTCGAGAGTCGCGTAGCGCCTGCCTTGATCGAGATCGAAGACAAACGGGCTGCCATAAGCGGGCACAAATGCCGTGTTTTTACCACCGATACGGACATTACGCGCGGAATTACGCGCGTGGTGAGTGTATTCTGAGGGTGCTGAGGCCTGAATGATGGAGCGACACAGACCGCGCGGGAAACGTACCCGTACACCGTCAATTTCGGCGCCGCCTTTTTTCAGGATTTCGAGGGCCTCCGGCATGTCGCGGAATTCGATACCGGTTTCTTCGAGAATGGTGTCGGCGTTGTCCTCGATTAGCTGCAGACCTTCTTCATCGAGCACTTCGAAATAAGGGATCTTTCGAGTAATATACGGCGCGCTCGGTGCGCTGGCAGCTGCTGCCTCGGCACGCCGGCCCTCGCGTCCGCCTCGGCCTCGACGCCCTCGAGTTGATCTTTGTGTTTCGCTCATTGTTAGACTCCAAATTGGGTCAGGCCTGTATAGGCGGATGTTAATTTTAGTTGGCAAAGTATGGTTTTTGAACCCGGATAAGGCTAATCCAGGTACGACATCAAAATATTTGCCCGCGTCATATAAAACCGGGTGAAATCGAAATATCTATGGCGGACAGATTGTTTTGTTTAGAATGCCATTAAACAAAATCTTTATCATTGTCATGTCAACTGTAGTGCGAGGCTGTTAATCATCAACAAGACAGAAAAAATCGGCATACTGCTTTTTGAAGGATATCCGTTAATTCCATTTAGTTGTGTGGTTGACTCTCTGCGTACTGCCAATCGGCTGGCAGAGAGTAAATTGTACGAGTGGTATTACTATTCCCCTGATAGCACGCCGGTGTCAGCCAGTTGTGGTATTACCGTTCCAACCGAGCCTCTTTCCAAAGCCGTTGATCTGGAAACCCTGGTGGTTTGCGCACCGAATAGCGCGCAACATTTTAGTGATGTGAGTACGCTCAGAATTCTACAAAACCTGGATAAGCAGAAAGTCAATCTTGGTAGCGTGAGTTCGGGTAGTTTTGTGCTGGCTAAAGCCGGCTTGCTCGATCAGTCCCGCTGCACCATCCATTGGGAAAATATCCCGGTATTCAAAGAGCTATATCCGCATATAGAGGTCGCCTTCACGTTATACGAAATAAACCAGCGACGGTTTACCTGTTCGGGCGGTACGGCCGCACTCGACATGATGCTAAAGCTCATCGAAAATCAGTATGGACGGCCGCTGGCACAGGAGGTTTCGCAGCAATTTCATCACGACCGTATTCGTACCGATATCGATTCCCAGCAAATGGCCGATAGAATCGACCTGGCCATGAGCGCCCCAAAATTGATCGACGTCATCAACCTCATGGAGTCAAATATCGAAACGCCGTTGGCGTTGCCGGTAATTGCCGCAAGCTGTAACCTGTCTTTACGCCAGATTGAACGGTTGTTCCACAAATATCGAAGCGTAACGCCGAGCCAGTATTACCTGTCGATACGCCTGTCGCACGCCAAGCAATTATTATTGAATACCAACCGCAGTGTCATTGATATATCGATCGCCACCGGCTTCGAGACCCAGTCTTATTTCACCGCCTGCTATCGAAAGTTTTTTGGCAGCTCTCCGCGTAGCCACCGGACTCAGGTGGCAACCGAGCGAAATGGCTGATTAGGAAGCCGAGGATAAGAAGTATGAAGAAACCAGCTGTGACGGTTCTCGGTGCCGGTATTGTCGGCATTTGCTGCGCTATTGAGTTACAGCGTTCAGGCTACCAGGTTGATTTAATCGACCGGCGTGAACCCGCTAGCGAAACTTCTTACGGTAACGCGGGTATTTTCAGCCTCGGATCGATCGCACCGCTGGCTTCTCCGGCATTGTTATCGCGGTTGCCGGGACTGGCCGCTAACCGGTACACAGATTTTCGACTGCATTACCCCCATTTTCTACAACTGCTGCCCTGGATGCTGGCTTTCCTTAAGCGCTGTAATCGTAATACCTATTTTAAAGATGGCGAGTTGATTAATCGTCTGACGGTAGCCTCTGTAAAGGCGCATCAGGATTTGATTAAACAAAGTGGGGCGGAGCATCTGGCGCTTCATAATGGTGGCTTGCGTTTGTACCGGCAGGAGAAGACTTTCGAAAAGGATGCGCTGGAGCGAGAACTGTTCCGACGCTACCAGGTGGAATACGAGGTGCTGGACGGGGAAGGAATTAGAAAGCTGGAACCTGATTTGAATAACCGATTTGTCAAAGGGGTTTGGGTTAATCAGACGATATCGATTAAGGACCCGCAGGCACTTTGCCAACATTATGCGCGCTACTTCGAATCATTAGGCGGGCAAATAAAACAGCTCGAAGTGAAGGGTATTCAACAGGTAGGGGATTGCTGGCAACTGCAATACGAATCGTCGAAGCTGCAGACACCGAAACTGGTACTTTGTCTTGGAGCCTGGACGCCGATGTTACTTAAACCCTTGGGTTATCGTAATGTTATTGCCATCGAGCGAGGCTATCACAGCATGTTGGCTCCTCAGCCGGGCAAGGTGTTAAATCGTCCGATATTCGATGTCGACTGTAATTACGTCATGGCGCCAATGTCGGCTGGTTTGCGAGTATCGACCGGCTCCAATCTGACTTATAGAGAAACCAAACCGACACCGAAACAGATCGATCAGGTATTGCCGCATGCTCGTGAAGCTTTTCCGCTGGGCGAGGCGTTAATCGATGAGCCCTGGATGGGACGACGTCCGAGTACCCCCGATTCAAAACCGATTATCGGTCCGGCACCCCGGCATCAAAATCTGTGGTTAGCCTACGCACACGCGCATATGGGGTTGGGCATGGGGCCGATTACAGGGCAGATTATTGCCAGCCAGGTTGCAGGGAAGGCGCCGCCACTCGATGTTGCTGGCTGTTCGCCGAATCGTTTTTTTTAGATATGAATGGTATAAATTGCGGGATGATTAACGTCTATGAATCAGTATTACGATTTTGATCGCTGTTTAGATAGAGCGCATACCAACTCGGTAAAACACGACCGTTATGCCGATAGCGGGATTTTACCCATGTGGGTGGCCGATATGGATTTTAGTGTCGCGCCTGAAATTACCGGGGCAATAAAATCCCGTCTTGACCACGACGTATACGGCTATACCCATGTTCCCGAAAGTTTAAACGCGTTAATCGTCGAGCGCATGCAGCGCCTGTATCAGTGGTCGATTAAACCCGAATGGCTGGTCTGGGTACCGGGAGTCGTGGCAGCTGTGAATATCGCCTGTCGTTCGATAGGCGATAGTACCACTCAAACATTAAGTCCGGCGGTAGTTTATCCGCATATCCCCGAAGCCCCCGAGTTGAACAACCGTTGTTTGGAAAGGGTACCCATGACGTCGAGGTGGCAACGATGGGTAATGGATAACAAATGGCTGGCCGGCCGGGGCGATGTCAACGACAAGATACTGTTACTGTGTAATCCACATAATCCGGGCGGGGGTGTGTATCGTTGTGACGAACTGTCGGAGATAGCAGATATGGCTATAGAAAAAGACTGGGTGGTGGTATCCGATGAGGTGCATTGCGATTTAATCCTCGATCCGGATAAAAAGCATATTCCCATTGCGTCGTTAAACTCTGCGATAGAGCAACGTAGTATTACACTGATGGCAGCCAGCAAAACATTCAACCTGGCTGGACTGGGTTGCTCGTTTGCGATCATTCCCAATCAGCAGCTGCGACAAAACTTTAGAAGGGCGGCCAAAGGGATTATTTCGCATGTTAACCTGTTTGGTTATATTTCGACCCAGGCCGCCTATCAGCATGGTGATGAATGGCATCGGCAACTACTCGACTATCTGCGCATAAACCGTGATTATCTGATACGGGAAATTAACCAGATACGCGGTCTAAAGCTCGACCCGATCGAAGCGACTTATCTGGCCTGGATCGATGTGTCGGAATTGGGTCTCGATAATCCGTCTGTTTTTTTCGAACAGGCCGGGGTTGGCATGTCCCCGGGAAGAGACTTCGGTGATAATGGCTTTATGCGACTCAATTTCGGTTGTTCGCTAGCCACTTTAAAAGAGGCTGTTTCGCGTATGCGAAATGCGGTCAATCAGTATTGGATTAATAAAAATGTTTAACAAAGCTATCGTACGCAGGCCAGGCAAAAGTCTGGTCAAAGGAATTACTACTGCAGGCCTCGGCCCGCCGGATTATCAGCTGGCATTGAAACAGCATGACGCTTATATCAAAACTTTAGAGTCCTGTGGCCTCAGTGTTACGGTGATGGAAGCCGATGAAGACTATCCGGACGGCATGTTTGTCGAGGATGTGGCACTGCTGATGCCGGGTCTTGCGGTGATCACCCGGCCCGGTGCCGATGCGCGTCGTGGGGAAACGGTCAGCATGGAAAAGGCACTAAGAGAATTTTTTGATCAGATTGAAATTATCGAAGCCCCCGGTACGGTAGACGCCGGTGACATCATGATGGTGGGTAAGCACTTTTATATCGGTCTGTCAGAGCGTACCAATGCTGCCGGTGCTGAACAAATGATCGGGCATTTGCGCCAATATGGTTATGATGGATCGACCGTGACTATCAGCGAAGGGCTGCATTTTAAGTCATCGGTGTCCTATCTCGAGAATAATCATATTGTGGTAACCGGTGAGCTGGTCGAAAAACCCGAACTGGAGAATTTTTATCCAGTCGTGATTAGCACCGACGGGGCTTACTCGGCCAATAGTGTCTGGATAAACAATTCTGTGCTTGTGCCTTCGGGTTTCCCGCAAACCAGTCAATCGATTGCTGCACTGGGATACGAGGTTATCGAACTCGATGTCTCAGAGTTTCAAAAGCTTGATGGTGGATTAAGCTGTCTGTCACTGAGGTTTTGATTCTTGTTAGTCAAAGTGATTACCAGCTTATCGACAGACGTTGCCGGTCTAATACAGCAGTCTCGGGATTATCAGGCCAGCCTTTATCCGAGTGAAAGCATCAATCAGGATGATCCGGAATATCTGGTCAATGGTGATATGTATTTTGTTGGCGCCTACGATGGAGATAGCTTGTGCGGTATCGGTGGGGTGAAAATAATGCCGGATACCCCCGTCTATGGAGAAATCAAAAACCTGTTTGTCGACCCTGCCTGTCGTGGGCGCGGTGTTTCAAAGCTTGTCATGAACGCCCTGGAAAACTATCTGCTCAAAAAGAAGATCAATCTTTGTCGACTCGAATCCGGTGTCAGTCAACCTGAATCGCTAGGCCTTTATCGCAGCCTGGGCTATATGGAGCGCGATGCCTATGGCGACTACGAGCCCGACCCTTTGAGTGTCTTTATGGAGAAAATAATCAAATGAGTTTCGAAAAAGTAAAGAGAACATTAATCGGCGACTCTCCTGGAAAAACCACCGAGCTAAGCTATTTTCGTATCGGTCCAGAAAATGCCGAAAAGAAAGTGTATTTGCAGGCTGCCCTGCATGCAGACGAACAGCCCGGAATAATGATCCTGCATCATTTAGCCCCAATGTTAAAAGCGGCTGATCAGGCCGGAGAATTGAACGCCCGGTTCGTTCTGTTCCCTATGGTGAATCCACTGGGTATGGGCGATATCGAATTTGGTCAGCATCAGGGGCGTTACGACCGCGATACCGGGGTTAACCATAATCGGCAGTGGCCTGATCTGTATTCGGCAGTCGGTCAAAGTCTGGGTGACAGGCTTGGTTCAGATGAAAGAGAAAACATTCGTCTGGTGCGCGAAGCGGTAGCGTGCTGGCTGGATGGCCTTCCCCGGGTGAAAGCGCGTGATCAATGGCGCTATGCCGTGGCCAGTGAAGCCTACGATGCCGATTATGTATTCGACCTGCATTGCGACGACGAATCGTTGCTCTATATTTACAGCGTGCCTCAGCAACGGGAAACCATGCAGGTTCTGGCGAACTACACGGGTGCCGTTGCGACAATACTCGCTGAAGACGGCGGTGGTCAATCTTTTGACGAGGTCTGGCCGGCACTCTGGATTAAGCTGGCAAAGGAATATCCTGATAAGGCTATCCCGATGCTGACGGCATCCTGCACGCTGGAATATCGGGGTCAAATCGATACCTTCGATGCGATGAATTCCGAGGATGCTGAAAACCTTTATGGTTATTTTCAGACCGAGGGTTTGATTGGCGGGGAGGCGAAAGGAAGTCCGATTCAAGCCCCGGCGGCTACCGATTTAAGAGCAACCGAAATTATTCGCGCCGAACACAGCGGGCTGTTGGCCTATTGTGTCGAACTCGGTGAAAAAGTGGTTAAAGGACAGAAAGTAGCCGATTTAATTCATCTCGATGGTGAGCAGGCCTTCGAAGGACGCACCGCTGTTATTGCCGGCACCTCCGGGATTGTTTTATCGCGCAATACCAATAAATATGTCTGGCGCGGCGCAGGGATTACCAAAATTGTTGGCAGCGAGATACTGGAATCTCGCGCGGGGCTTTTGCTGGAGGATTAAAATTGCGGCCTCATTTTGACCTGGCCTTCGCAAAAGCCGCCGCAAAAGCACTCTCAGGCTGATTTTCTGTCCTGGTCGATTGCTTCACCGGTGCGCGCACTGGCTTATTTGACCGCTTTGTCTGCCCGTCATCGGCTTGCTGGTCTCTGGCAGAATCGCCAAGACGCATACTCAATGCAATGCGTTTGCGCTGTACGTCAACCGACATTACCTTGACTTTGACTATGTCACCTGTTTTGACAACTTCGCGGGGATCTTTGACAAATTTATCGGCCATAGCTGAGATGTGCACGAGTCCATCCTGATGCACGCCTATGTCGACAAAAGCGCCAAAATTGGTGATGTTGGTCACATTGCCTTCGAGTAACATGTCGGGTACCAGATCGGTTAATTTCTCGACGCCTTCCTTAAAACGCACTACCTCGAATTCGGGCCGAGGATCACGACCGGGTTTATCCAGTTCGGTAATAATATCCTGCACAGTCGGCAGGCCGACTTTGTCGCTGACAAAATCTCTGGCGTTGATTTTAGCCAGCAGGGTTTTATTACCCAACAGGTCGACTACTTCACATTGATTCTTGGTCGCAATATCCTGCACTAATGCGTAGGATTCGGGGTGAACCGCAGAGGCGTCTAGCGCGACATCACCATTTTGAATACGTAAAAATCCGGCGGCCTGTTCAAAAGTTTTGGCGCCCATGCGCGGTATTTTTTTCAATTGCTCCCGGCTTGATATGCGACCATTGGCATTGCGCCATTCCACGATATTGCTCGCCTGTGTTTCGCTTAGGCCCGAAACCCGGTTGAGTAATGCAACCGACGCGGTATTGACTTCGACACCGACCGCATTTACACAGTCTTCGACCACCGCATCGAGCGACCTGGAGAGTTTAAACTGACTCACATCGTGCTGATACTGACCAACGCCGATCGATTGAGGGTCAATTTTGACCAGTTCGGCGAGTGGGTCCTGCAGTCGACGCGCGATAGAAATCGCACCGCGTACGGTGACGTCCAGGTCGGGGAATTCGTTCGAGGCAAATTCCGAGGCTGAATAAACCGAAGCGCCTGCTTCGCTCACTACCACCCGGGTCATCTTAAGGTCTGGATGTTTGCGAATTAATTCAGCCGCGAGCTTTTCGGTTTCACGCGATGCCGTGCCGTTACCGATCGCGATTAACGAGACGTCATATTTCTTAGCCAGCTTTGCCAGCGTGGCGATCGATTCGTCCCATTGGTTTTTCGGCGCATGTGGGAATATCGCGGTGTTATCAAGGTATTGTCCGGTGCCGTCGACGACAGCGACCTTGACGCCGGTGCGCAGGCCCGGGTCGAGCCCGATAGTCGCACGCTGACCTGCCGGGGAAGCTAGCAGGAGGTCTTTTAAGTTATCGGCAAACACCTTGATCGCTTCGGCTTCGGCCGCCTCACGTAAATCACCGAGTAAGTCGTTTTCGATCTGCATCAATAATTTAACGCGCCAGGTCCAGCGTACGACCTCGGTGAGCCACTGGCTTGCGGCGGGTTTACCAACCCAGTCCGAGCCGGGAGAATAAGGTATGCCGAAGGTTTGTGCGATCGCCTGTTCACAAGGGTGGATATCGTTATGTTCGAGGTCAGGGATATCGAGTTTAAGCGACAGCACCGCTTCCTTTCGGCCCCTGAACAACGCCAGTGCCCGGTGCGGCGGTACCTTGCTAATGGGCTCGCGGTAATCAAAATAGTCGAGGTATTTCTCACCCTTCGACTCCATATCCTTGCTAACACTACTCATCAACATGCCTTTGTCGGCAATTAGGCTGCGTAGGCGCGCGAGCAAATCGGCGTCCTCGGCGAACCGCTCCATCAGGATAAACCTGGCACCATCCAAAGCGGCTTTGACATCGGCTACCTGATCGTTGATATAGGCAACGGCCAGCTTTTCAGGGTCGAGATTAAAATCCTGCATGATGGCATCGGCGAGCGGTTCGAGTCCTGCTTCAATTGCGATCGCCGCTTTGGTACGACGTTTTTTCTTATAGGGTAAATACAGATCTTCGAGTCGAGTCTTGGTGTCTGCCTGTTCGATTGCGCTGCGTAACTCCGGTGTCAGCTTGCCTTGCTCTTCGATACTGGCGAGCACGCTGGTACGGCGCTCGCCAAGCTCACGCAGGTAGATCAGGCGTTCATTGAGCTGGCGCAACTGACTGTCGTCGAGTCCACCGGTAACTTCCTTACGATAACGCGAAATGAACGGTACTGTGGCGCCTTCATCGAGCAAGGCCATCGCGGCATCCACCTGTGATAATTGAACATTTAGTTCCTGGGCAATAATTTGAGTAATAGCGGTCATAGGTTAAGGCTTGTCGGCTTTATTTATAGTGGAGCGGATTGGGAGTTTTCGTTTTCAACGAGGATTAATGGAAGGCGATTCTAAGCGAAAACCGATGGCTTGCAAGGTTATTTGAGGGTAATTATCGGTTTGTTTTTGGACGGTTATTACAATCGGTTGTTGCTGGGTGCTATGACAACCCTCTCCAAATCTTCAGAATCGTAATCACGCGCGTGATGCCGGGCCTGAGCGGCGCCTTTCGGGAGAACCTCGGCTAACTTTCGGGGTATAATTTTATTTTTAACATAATATCAATGAGGACAAAAAAATGGATAAAGACCTTTTCGAAACCGGCCTGGCGCAACGCAAGGCAACTCTTGGCGCAGAATACGTTGAAAAAAATCTAGCGGCCGCAGATGATTTCACCCGGCCATTTCAGGAGGCGATGACCGCCTGGTGCTGGGGCTTTGGCTGGGGCGACGACGCCATCGATGCGAAAACCCGCTCAATGATGAACCTGGCGATGATCGGCGCTCTGGGCAAGATGCATGAATGGGAAATCCACTGCCGCGGCGCGATTAATAATGGCGTCAGCAAGGAAGAAATTCGCGCCATTATCCATGTGGTCGGCATTTATTGTGGTGTGCCACAGTCGCTGGAGTGTTTCCGCGTGGCGCGCAAAGTGCTGGAAGAGGACGGGCAGCTTTAGCGCCCGGGTAGTCCCTAATATGAAGTCGGGGTCATCCAGAGGCCCCGAATGAATTCAATCCTCTTGAATTCAGTATCATCTCACCTATCAGGTGCTTTTTGTTAAAAAGTCATCATTTTCTCAGATTGACCTATACTCGGTTTTGATTAACAAAAAAACTTTATAAAACGGTTGCATGGTCGATACCCCGATTAACCAATGCTAGCAGTGACAGAACCGTTTGACCTACAGGCGTTAGTTTTTGTTATAGCAAGTGACGAGTATCAGGAATATTAGAGAGAAGATATGAAAAATAATCAGCCGGTTACAAACAATGAATTGAAGATGCGGGACGGCCAGATTCTGGTATCGCGTACCAATCTCAAGGGTATCATCACCTATTGTAATGAGAATTTTATCGAGATGAGTGGATTCGATAAATCCGAACTCATCGGTAAAAACCATAATACGGTGCGGCATCCGGACATGCCGAGCGAGGCCTTCGAGTGGTTATGGCAGGATATAAAACAGGGCCTGCCCTGGAAAGCACTGGTTAAAAACCGCCGTAAAAACGGTGATTACTACTGGGTCGAGGCCAATGTAACGCCGATTTATAAAAATGGACAAATTGTAGAATATCTGTCGGTACGGCAAAAGCCCAGTGATGCACAAATTGCCGAAGCAGAGAGTCTTTATCGGGATATTAATAATGGCAAGGTATCCTTATTTAAGAAAACCCTGTGGCAGAAAATCAACCCGATGCCGCGCTTAAATCTCACCGGCAAGTTCGTAGTGGCCTTTGGACTAATGATATTAACCGTATTGGGTCTATCCACTGTAATACTGATAGAAGATCAGCCCCTGGCCGGATTCTCGGCCGGACAATTTGTTAGTTTAGCGATTTTTGTCCTGGCGATAGCGGCTTTTTCGGCGGTAAAACTGGCGCGTGGTATGGTGAAGCGGATGCAGGATGCATTACAGGTGTTTTCCGGTATTGGAGAAGGTTTTTTTAATAATCCGATCGACCTGGCACTCGATGATGAGTCCGGCGAAGTCATGAGGGCGTTGCAAAAAGTCCAGGTCACCCTGCTGGCCAATATGGATCAGCAGCTTGAAGCCGCCAACGAAACGGCGCGTATCAAGATTGCGCTGGATAATGTTTCTTCCAATGTCATGGTCGCCGATAATGATCGTAATATCATTTACTGCAATAAGAGTGTTGATGAAATGCTCAAAAATGCTGAATCTGACCTCAAGAAAGATTTGCCTAATTTCGATGCCAGTAATCTGATGAATACCAATATTGATCAGTTCCATAAGAATCCGAAGCATCAATCGGATTTGCTAGCAACATTTACCACTACCTACAGTGCAGAAATAGTCATAGGTGGACGCACCATGAAGCTGGTCGCCAATCCGGTTATAGATGAAAATGGATCTCGCCTTGGTAGCGTGGTCGAGTGGGCTGACAGAACAGCCGAAGTCGCGATCGAGCAGGAAATTGAGCATCTGGTCGATGCGGCACAAAAAGGGAACCTGGACTCCCGTTTAAAGCTTGAGGGTAAGACCGGTTTCATGGAAATACTGGCTCAAAACCTGAATGGAATGCTCGACGTGCTCAGCGGTACCTTCGCTGATGTCAATCGGGTTATGAGTACGCTTTCGACCGGTGATCTGTCGCACAAAATTACTTCAGACTATGAAGGTATTTTTGGTGAAGCCAAGGAAAACGTCAATAACACGATTAATCGCCTCAGCGAGATCGTCAGTGAAATTCGTGGCGCTACCGATGAGATAGTGAGTGGTTCTGAAGAAATATCGTCGGGCAATAATAGCCTTTCTGCACGTACCGAACAGCAGGCGAGTGCGCTAGAGCAAACAGCTGCGAGTATGGAAGAATTATCCTCGACTGTTGATCAAAACGCCAGTAATGCGCAAGAGGCGGACAAGTTGGCGACGACTGCAGTGGAAACAGCCAGGCAGGGTGGAAGCGTTATCACCGATGCGGTATCCGCGATGACGGAAATCAGTGAGTCCAGCAATCAAATTGTTGAGATAATTAGTGTTATTGATGAAATCGCATTCCAGACCAACTTACTTGCTTTGAATGCCAGTGTAGAGGCTGCCAGGGCGGGTGAACAGGGTCGTGGATTCGCAGTTGTTGCCAGCGAGGTGCGTAATCTGGCGCAACGCTCAGCGACGGCTGCCAAAGAAATCAAGGATTTGATACAGGATAGTGCCAGTAAGGTTCAATCGGGTTCTGATCTGGTGAATGAATCGGGCGAGTCGCTGAAGGCGATTGTTGAAGGTGTGCAGAAAGTGGGTGACATTATCAGCGAAATAGCGGTTGCCGGCAGGGAGCAGAGTGAAGGTATCAGCCAGGTCATGGTTGCTGTCAATAGCATGGACGAGATGACTCAGCAGAATGCGGCCCTTGCGGAAGAAACCTCAGCCGCGAGTGTCTCCATGAACGAGCGTGCTCAAAATATGAGTTCGAATATGGAGTTCTTTAAGTTGTAAACTTTCTAATAACGGCTCTGGGTCTGCAACCGGAGTCGTTATTGACTAACGTTTAAATCGCCCGGTAAAATCAAAAATATCTTCCAGCTCTTTCAAACGAGAACTGGTTTCCGGCCAGAGTTTTTCTTCCATCGCGGCGATAAGGGATTCGATTAAAAATAAAGTGACGACGCCGGAATCCCAGCCTGAAGGCGCTTCAATTCGGCAGCTAAAATAATGGGTTGTGTAGCTGGTGATCGGCGATAACCATTGATCGGTAAACAAAACTATTTTGACATTTCTTTCATTTGCCAGCTTGGCGAGTTCTAGTAAATCGGCTTCGTAGCGGCGCACATCAAAAATTACCAGTACGTCGCCTTCTCGAACATTTAGCAAATGGTGCGGCCACAGTCCTGACGATGCTGGCAGCATGTGAATATCTTTACGAATCACCTGCAGGTGGGTTTGCAAATAATCAGCAAAAGCGTGCGTGATTCGACCACCAACAATATGAATGCTTCTTTTTTTGTCGGAGAGAAGAGTCACCACATCGTCGAAGGATTCGGGGTCAAGCTGCTTTAGTGATTGTCGTAGGTTGTTGGTGATCGAGGTCACAAACTGGTTGAGAATATGCTCGGCGGGTACATTGTTGGCCCAATGGTCGTGTTTGTCGATTGGATCGGAAAGCGTTTGTTTGAGTTCATCGTGCAATGCGGTTTGAAAAGCCGGAAAGCCGGTAAACCCCAGTTTCTTTATCGTGCGCATCACCGTGGGTGTGGAGACTTTGGCCTGATGAGCCAGCTCCATAATAGTGCCCAGGGCCGCCATAGGGTAATTGGCGATTAAGGTGTTGGCCAGCTCGCGCTCGGCGGGCGTAAATTGGTCGAATCGGGTTCTTATTTTTTCAGCAACAGTCACAACGCGCCCTTTAATAATGCCTTCTGTAATAAATTTGACATAATTATTAATGTTTGTAAATATTGTTACAAAGATTAATAACTGCTATTTCCAGGAATAATAACGACATCATGACCAAACTGGTAGAGTCACTCATCTCTAATGAACCCGCTGCGGTCATTGCAAACGCCGATGGCAACAGTGAGGTGGTGCTAATATGTGAGCATGCTGGTCGAGAGCTGCCTGAATTTATCGGGTCGCTGGATGTCGATGATGAAGTCATGTCATCGCATATTGCCTGGGACCTGGGTGCTGCCGAATTATCACGACAACTATCTGAAATACTCGATGCGCCGTTGATCATGCAGCGCTATTCCCGACTGCTATACGATTGTAATCGAAGTTTTGACGCAGTGGATGCAATTGTTGAAGAAAGTGATGATATTTTTATTCCCGGGAACGCGGGTCTGTCGAAGTCCCAGCGACAACAACGCCACGATATAGTGTACCTGCCTTTTTTTGAGGCGATTAAAGAAATTGTTGAAAGCCGCATTGCGACTGGTCTCCAGCCGGTTATCGTCACCATACACAGCTTTACACCGGTATATAAAGGTCAGCAGCGTACTGTTGAACTGGGAGTCTTACACGATACGGACTCCCGGCTGGCGGATAATATTTTATCGTTTACGCAGGAGGCCGATGGCTATCGTGCTGCTAGAAACGAACCTTATTCGGCCGAGGATGGCGTGACTCATACCCTGATGACTCACGGCGTCAAAAATCAATTGCCGAATGTCATGTTTGAAATACGCAATGATCTGTTGGGTGATAACAGTGCCCGGGAAATCTGGGCCAGACGGCTGGGTAGTCTGATCAATCAAGCACTTGAATCGTTGGGGGAATAAGTAGTGCCACGGTTTTTAAAACAGTATGTAGCTTTTGTTGAAGCCATTAATTACCGTCTTGGCCGCATCGTCATGTATGGCATTTTCGTCATGGTCGGTATCCTGCTTTGGTCCTCGGTGTCCAAGACATTCTTTCTGCCATCGTTGTGGACGTTGGAATCGGCCCAGTTTGCGATGGTGGCATATTATGTTCTCGGTGGTCCCTACTCGATTCAACTCGGCTCCAATGTGCGAATGGACCTGTTTTATTCGCCCTGGTCGGATCGGAAAAAGGCCTGGGTTGATGCTTTTACGGTTCTGCTCCTCATATTTTATCTCGGTGTGTTGTTGTGGGGTGCGGTCGATAGCACGCAGTATGCGATTCAATATAACGAACGCAGTTACTCTGCCTGGCGGCCCTATATGTGGCCGATTAAAGTGGTTATGTGTCTTGGTTTCACGCTGATGTTGCTGCAATCAACCTGTGAACTCATTAAAGATATCGCGAAAATTCGCGGGGTGACGCTGTAATGTCCTATGAATTAATTGCGCTATTAATGTTTTCGTCGATGATGCTGATGCTGTTTACCGGGCAGCGCGTTTTCGGTGCTATCGGTGCAGTCGCGGCGGTCGCGGCGCTCACTTTATGGGGAACCGGTGGCTCGGATATTCCATTCTCATCGGCGATGAAGTTAATGAAATGGTATCCACTTTTAACTCTACCGATGTTCATTTTTATGGGTTACATATTATCCGAGTCGAAGATAGCCGATGATCTGTACAAAATGTTTCATGTCTGGATGGGCAACATCCATGGCGGGCTGGCGATAGGCACGATTGGTTTAATGGTGCTGGTCTCGGCGATGAATGGTTTGTCGGTCGCGGGAATGGCGATTGGCGCCACCATTGCACTACCTGAATTGCTGCGTAGAGGCTATGACAAACGTATGGTAACGGGGGTTATCCAGGCGGGTTCGTCTTTAGGTATTCTGGTGCCGCCCTCGGTAGTGCTGGTGTTATACGCGATGATTGCGCGTCAGCCCGTGGGGCAGCTCTGGCTTGCCGGGGTATTACCGGGTCTGATGATGGCGGCGATTTTTGTTGTTTATATTGCTATTCGTTGTCGCCTTCAACCCGAACTTGGCCCGGTGCTTCCGCAAGAGGAACGTAACGTACCAATGCGAGAAAAGCTGCGCCTGCTGCGAGCGGGCCTACTGCCAATTTTAATCTTTGCCGCAATGATGGTGCCTTTTGTGAATGGCTGGACCAGCCTGGTTGAAAGCTCGGCGATCGGTGCGATGACGGCTTTTATGGTCGCGGTTATAAAGGGCAGAATGAACCGGGAAGTATTCGAGACCTCGGTGCGGCAGACACTGGCGATATCCTGCATGTTTATGTGGATCATCCTCGCGGCGCTAGGCTTTGGCGCAGTATTCGATGGTCTCGGCGCGGTCAAAGCGATCGAAAATCTATTTACTACGCAGTTCGGGCTGAATCCCTGGACGATTCTGATTTTAATGCAGTTGTCTTTTATTCTGATGGGGACTTTTCTCGATGATACTGCGATGCTGGTAATCGTTGCACCGCTCTATGTGCCGCTGGTGGATGCCCTCGGATTCAACCTTATCTGGTATGGCGTTTTGTATACCATTACCACGCAAATTGCCTATATGACGCCACCGTTTGGCTACAACCTGTTTTTGATGCGTGCTATGGCACCGCCGGAGATTACCCTGCGGGATATTTATAGCTCCATCTTTCCTTTTGTCATTGCGATGATTTTTGCGTTAATACTGGTGATGGTATTTCCACAGATCGCGCTATGGCTTCCCGAGTCTATTTACGCACGTTAAAAATATTATGAAAACGGTGAATAGAATATTAGTAGCAAATCATATATACCTAACGGAGGAATCTTATGACTACTGAAGATAAAAATAGCAGAAGAAAATTCTTGAAGACCGCCAGTGCGGGTCTGGCGGGAGCAGCTACTTTGAGTGCTCCAGCCGTACACTCCGCAACCAAATCGACCATAAAATGGCGTATGCAGACTTATGCCGGTGCCTCGTTAGCGGCGCATGTTATCAAGCCTGCGATCGACTCGTTCAACAAGGTTGCTGGCAGCGATATGCAGATCGAGCTGTTTTATGGCGACCAGCTGGTACCTACCGGAGAGCTTTTCCGCGCCATGCAAAAGGGTACTATCGATGCTGTGCAGTCGGATGACGACTCAATGGCGTCACCGACCGAAGTCACCGTGTTTGGTGGGTATTTCCCATTCGGTAGCCGTTACTCACTCGATGTGCCGGTGTTATTCAATCAATATGGTTTGAATGAAATCTGGGACTCTGAGTATTCCAAGGTTGGTGTAAAGCATATTTCAGCCGGTGCCTGGGACCCCTGCCATTTTGCTACCAAAGACCCGATTAATAGCCTTGCCGATTTAAAAGGTAAACGTGTCTTTACTTTCCCGACCGCGGGTCGTTTTCTCACGCAGTTTGGTGTGGTTCCGGTAACTCTGCCCTGGGAAGATATTGAGGTAGCAGTGCAAACCGGTGAGCTTGATGGTGTCGCCTGGTCGGGTATTACCGAAGACTATACGGTTGGCTGGGCGGACGTTACCGACTATTTTCTTACCAATAACATTTCCGGTGCCTGGGCAGGGTCATTTTTCGCCAACATGGATCAGTACAATAAGTTACCGGACCGCCTTAAAGAACTGCTTAAATTGACTATGGATAGCTCGCACTATTACCGACAGTGGTGGTACTGGGGTGGTGAAGCTTCGTTGCGGGTGAATGGTACCAAGATGAAACTGACTACGATCCCGGATAACGAGTGGGCTCAGGTGGAAAATGCCGCAGTCAAGTTCTGGGATGAAATTGCCAGCGAATCGCCTATCAAGAAGAAGGTGGTCGATATCTTTAAAAAGTACAACTCCGATATGCAAAAAGCCGGTCGTCCATACCGCTATAGTTAGGCATATTAACTCCGGCGCCCGGGGGCGTCGGAGTATTTCAATTCTACATTTTTACGAACAGGAACAATTTAATGATGGGTATGCTCACACTGGATCATCTGCGACAGGAAGTTGAATCAGGCCACATCGACACGGTGCTTGCCTGCCTGGTTGATATGCAGGGACGGCTGATGGGAAAGCGCTTTCACGCGCAGTATTTTGTCGACACGGCCTGGCAGGAAACCCATAGTTGCAATTATCTATTGGCGACTGACATGGAAATGGAAACTGTCGAGGGTTACCAATCCACCAGTTGGGAGGCTGGCTATGGGGATTATGTGATGAAACCCGATTTGTCCACGCTACGTCGTATTCCATGGCTCGAAGGCACAGCCCTGGTGATTTGCGATGTTCTGGATCACCACACCCACCAGGGCGTGCCGCATTCACCGCGAGCGATTCTGAAAAAACAGGTTGCGCGCCTCGAGGCGATGGGTATGAAGGCATTCATGGCTTCCGAACTGGAATTCTTTCTTTTCGACGATAGTTACGAGAGCGCACAGGAAAAAAGATATAGCGGTCTCAAAACGGCTAGTGCCTACAACGAGGACTACCATATTTTTCAGACTACCAAGGAAGAAGAAGTCATGCGTGCGATTCGTAATGGCTTGCAGGGCGCGGGAATCCCGGTGGAAAACTCCAAGGGTGAAGCCTGTTCCGGTCAGGAAGAAATTAACGTGCAGTATACCGATGCGTTAACCATGGCAGATCGCCACGCTATCATCAAGAACGGCTGCAAGGAAATAGCCTGGAGCAAGGGCCGGGCCTTAACCTTTATGGCGAAGTGGTCTTATGCCAATGCCGGGAATTCATCGCATGTGCATCAGTCGCTATGGAGTGCCGATGGTGAAAATTCTCTTTTTTACGATCCCGATTCACAATACGGGATGTCTGAGATCATGCGCCATTACATGGCGGGCTTACTAAGCCATGCCAGCGAAATCACCTGTTTTCTCGCACCCTATATTAATTCTTATAAGCGCTTTGCGGAAGGTACTTTTGCGCCGACCAAGGCCATCTGGAGCCTGGATAATCGCACGGCTGGTTATCGACTCTGTGGTGAAAGCAGTAAATCGGTGCGGGTCGAATGCCGGGTCGGAGGCGGTGATCTGAACCCGCATTTGGCTTTTGCTGCGCTTTTGGCAGCTGGAATTGATGGCATCGAAAACAAGCTGGAACTCGAAGAAGAGTTTCGCGGGAATGCTTATTCTGCCGACAGTGTGCGCGAAATTCCTAAAACTCTGCGCGATGCCACTATTGCCCTCGATGAGTCGACGATGCTACGTTCGGCATTTGGCGATGAAGTGATCGATCACTACGTGCATGCAGCGCGATACGAACAGTTTGAATACGATCGTCGGGTGACCGACTGGGAAGTGGCTCGTGGTTTTGAGCGAGCCTGAGTTTTTGTAACAATCTTAACGAGTAACAACCAGAAATGAGCACAATTCAATGTATTTCACCCGTCGATGGCAGCGTCTATGTCGAGCGCGAGACGGCGAGTTCTGATGAAATCCAACAGACGTTAAACAATGCAGTGGCGGCACAAAAGCAATGGAGGAATGTCTCTGCCTCGAAACGCCAGGCCCTGTGTAGCAAAGCCGTCGACGCATTCCTCTCACATAAAGATGAAATTTCTCAGGAGCTGACCTGGCAAATGGGTCGGCCAATATCACAGTCGCCCGGTGAAGTCGCAGGTTTCGAAGAGCGCGCGCGGTACATGATCGATATTGCCGATAGCGCGCTGGCTGATATTAAACCGGCGGAAAAAGAAGGATTTACCCGATATATCAAGCGTGAGCCGCTCGGTGTGGTATTTGTCGTCGCGCCGTGGAATTTTCCTTATCTCACTTCGGTGAACGCCATCATGCCGGCTTTACTTGCAGGCAATGCGGTCATTCTCAAACATTCGGCG
>Ga0224506_10000622_pt1 | contig 28703 bp, 29 predicted proteins | sample SF_Jan12_sed_USG_2_FD_169108 | JGI IMG/M metagenome (GOLD analysis project Ga0224506, IMG submission 169108) | Sediment microbial communities from San Francisco Bay, California, United States - SF_Jan12_sed_USGS_8_1 | ecosystem: Environmental > Aquatic > Marine > Sediment | place: USA... | reverse complement strand
GGCAGCCCTTGAGGTGATATGGAAAAATGACAAAGAAAAAGAGAAACAGAAGAAAAGCGGCATTGAAAGCATGGGAGACAAAAAGAAAAAATCAAAGGGAAAAGGACATAAGCGTAAAATTTTGGGATGGAATCTTTGAGATTGGAAAACAAGTTTATGACGGTATATTCAAGAAAGAAGAGCCAAAGCCTGAGCCTGAAAAGCCTAAAGGAAGAGAAGCTCTTTCACCATTTCTAAGAGAGTAAGGAGATGAATAGAATGTCAGATAAACCTTTGTTTGACGTTGAGGCGATACTCAAGTCGCTATTTTCAAGAAGAGAGTCTTCGCTACCTTTTTCAAGAAAATACTCTCCAAATTGGACACCCACAAAAAATAAGCGTGAGCCTATGCCCGCAAGAGAAGAAGGCTCAATAGGTCTTGTGTGGCAACGGTTGCCTCTAAAAGTTAGAGAACAAGGGGTCGGAGTAAATGCGAAACAATGGAAAGAAAGACTTCAAAAGAGTAGGCAATAAATGGTTAGAAATCTCAATTCTGATGTAGAAGATGAAGACTTTAAGCTGATAGAGAACATTCAAAAAGAAAAAGGTTTCATGTCTAGGAGACAAGCCATTCACGAAATCTGTAATGTTTATAGAGAGAAGATGCTCGGAATTGAGACCAATTCAATGTCTGAAAATAGAGAGGATAAGGAAGAGGATACTCCTTACTTCAGCGATTTTGGAGCATTTGCATGTAGATTCCGAAAAGCTAAAGATGACGAAGATTTTACATGCTATTCACGAAATCCACTTGTGAGAGTTAAATCGAATGGCACAATTCCTAAAGATATTTGCCGTCTATGTGAGAAAGAACAACAAGAAAAGCAACTTTTGAATAGAGTAACTTCAACGAAAAGCGGTCAAGCCTACAAAGAGTATCATGCAAAGCTTAGTGAAAAACACATAGAAAACCTTGAATACAAACGGGAAATAGAAAAAATAAAGACCGAAGGAATGAGAGAACGAAAGCAAGTCAAAGCATCCACAAGCCGAAGCTATAGGAAAAAAATGGATATGGGAAAGTCAAAAGGGAGACCACATAGCTACAATGACCCCAACTGCACATGTAACCAATGCAGAGAGAAACGCAAAGATTTAGAAAACATGTTTCCATTAGGATAGCTCTTTCAAGACAAGTTGCTTCAAAAAAGCGTAAGGAGTCAACTTCTTAGCTTCAACTTTCTTAATGAATCGTTTGTATTGCTTTTCGTTTAACCAAGTCTCTATTCTCTTCAAAGGGGTCTCTCTATGTTATTTATGGTTTTTATCCTTTTAAAAGGATTTCTATCTCAAAAGTAACCTACTCATACTCTTGCTGGCTTTGTGGCATTCTTTGAAAGTGTTTTAGACCCTTTCAGAAAATAGAGCCAAATTGAGGCTAAAATCAAAAACCAAACTGTAAAAATCGTCTTTTCTGGAATTATGATTGTTTCTTGTGTTGAATGATTGTAAGTGAAGTATAGGTAGCTGTGTGTGTTGTTGGAAATGCTTGTTAGTGGAGTGTGTGAAACTTCAGTGCCATTAACAAAGACTCTGTACGTTTCATTCATCAAAGCTGTTGGAATGCATATTCTACAAAAACCATTAGTGCCATTTTCGCCAGAAACGTTGAAAATTATTGCAGTTCCGTTGAAGTGAAAATTCGATATTGTAGAGTTGCAGATAGTTTGAACCTGATGTTCTGAAGTGGCGCTAAAATCAGAAAACATTCCCATCAAAGGGTTGTAGTCTGTGTTGTTTTGGTCAATCACATGCCAACTGTTACCTATTCCATCATGGTCTGGGTCAACTCCGGTGTAGTTGCTCCAATAGTTTCCTTCAAAACCGTTGTCCCAGAAGTTTTTTTGCGAATTATTATTGCATGTGTGGATGTACACGTTCTTGGTGTTATTGACTAAGTTGTTGTGATAGATTGTGTTGTCGTGAGATGGTCCGAAAAGATATATCCCATGTTCTGCGTCAGAGACAGTATTTCCTACAACAATGTTGTTGTTGGAATAGATTAAACTTATTTGACTTTTCTTCATCACGTTATTGAGTAGTTGGTTGTTATGACTTGATGTCAAGCAGATTGCGCCAGAATCTGAGCTTACGTTTTCTATCTTTGAGTTATTTGTGCCTGCAAAGCATACAATGTCATTGGTGACAGTAATATCCTTCACCAATATGTTATTAGAATTGATCGCATAAACAGATCCAGCATCTCTTGGAATTTGTTTATTATGTTGACTTATCCAATAATAGATGGGAAATCCGTCAACTTTGTTGCTTTCGTCGATGTCGTGTAGAAAATGGAAGATACCAAGTGTGGGATTCCATCCGACACCGAAATTTAAAACGTTATTAGTCATATTGTTTTCTCTTAGGGTGTTGTTGTTAGAAGTTTTCAATAGGATCCCTTGACTGTTGTTCGTAATTATATTTCTGGCAAGGTAGTTGTTGTTAGATTCAACTAAGACACCGTAGGCGTTTGGCCATTCTGAAAAATCGCCGCCATTCTGTATTGTGAAACCAGTGATATTCACGTTGTCAGAAATTACGGTGGTAACATTGCCGGTTTTGCTGCCGTCGATAATGGTTGAAACAGGATCCTCTCCAATCAGGATCACTGATTTGTTTATTACAACGTGTTCGTAAAAGATGCCTGAATCAACAAGTATCGTGTGCCCATCAGCTGTTTCTAGGTCATTTATTGCCTCTTGAATTGTGGTAAAGTTCAATTTTGTATCAACATTATGAACTCTACAAATTTGATCAGCTACGGATAACGAGTTAACACACAACCCTCCAATTGCGTCTTGATAGTTGTAGGAGGGATACGTCTCATGTTCCCAAACACTACCCTCTATGATTCCCATAGCTGTCACTAAAAGATTATAAGAACCAGTCTCACTCGCTTGGATTGACCAAGATGTCTGAACAGAATTTCCAGCAAAAATATTCCCTAAGGCGTGCTGTTTTGTTTCTCCCGACCCCAGTTCCAAGCCTTCCTGCAACTCAATAGTTGCGTTGCAAAAAGAGGCTGGATAGTCGGTTGTACTAAATGGCGTAGAGCAAAGATAGGTTATGTTGGCTATTACTTCAAAGTCATCTCCTTTACTTACTATGCTAGGGATTTGTAATTCTATGTCCCAAGGCTTCACCCAAAGCCCCCAATAATTTGAGTATTCCCACAAATCTAGAAACGTTTCATTCGTCATCGAAGTGTTAGCTCCTCCATATTCCCCACCCCAATCTTTGTTCCATGGATCATGCGTGATTACGTGTGTAGTGTTATATCCTATTACAACTCGATAGTGGCCATAAAGCTTTGCAGAGGACCACCACATTAAGACAATTGTGGGTTCTCCCTTGTCTATCAATGTCTCCAAGTCTTCTATGGTTAGAGGCCATTGTTCAAAGGCAGAATAGCCAACCTTACGAGCCGAATATCCCGTGATATTACTATCAGGAATTTCATCACCTTGTGAGATGCTCATATTGCTAAAATGAGCTGCCCTCAACAACTCATCCGTAAACGTTACATAAGGATAGGTTCTTGCTACATCAGCAATTTCCGCTTGAGGAACATCTTCTCCATAATAATCAAAGACCATTTCCAAAGCTGCTGGACCACAGTAGTAGCTCTTATTCTGATAGTGAAACGGCACAGGGAGATATGCAGCAGAGTTACTGACTTCAATGTTGGATTCGTCGAGGCGTTTTCCACATGCAACAAATTGAGAGAAAGTGGCGGAAATAGGTAGCATTACCATTATGGATGAAACGAGAATAAAGAAAACAAGTTTCCTACTCATGAAGCATCATTTATTATATTCTCTGTTTCAGTTTTTATGGTTTATGGACAAATCTTCAACTGAATTCTAAACAACCTATCTAAGATATCTAAAAAAGCAAAAAATTTCATGTGGTGCCCAAGACTTCGATCATAGTATTTCTCAACTTTTCAGCCGCCCCTTCAACTTCCATGCTCAAGCCTTCACCAAAATCAGTCACTTTAGGCTGCACAATTATCAAGGCGATTCTAGCACCTACTGTTTTTTCCAGATACTCACAAAATATTCTAAGTGGAAGAGCATGCGTTGAAATTGCAGTAGTTTGTGAACCTAAAACCTTGCTTGATTCCACAAACTTTGCATCGCCCGGCTCTAGCCCAAGCAGTCCAGCGTCGATGACTAGAATGTGGGTGGGATTAAACTTAGTTATGGGTTCAATGAAGCTTTCTGGAACCGTTTCACTTTCAATAAGCATCACCCGCTTAGAAACTTTACCTTTCAAACCTCTGACTAATTCCACACCTACAAAGTCGTCTCTACGCAGTTCATTGCCAATCCCGACGACAACAATCCTCTTTGCATTCTTCAGCCATTTCCGCAACGCATCCCCGACATCCCCTGACTTGTTCACTAGTAGCCACCTCAGACAATCTGTCTAAGCAACTTCTTCCGAAGCGCCTTCAACGTTCCAGAAACGGCAACGACACGAATTACAGCACGTTTTCCGTTAATCTCTGTAACAGCAGCAACAGCCGCTCTAACCAAGTCCAATGCCTTATGCGAACATCTGACAATCGCAACTTTTTTCTCGTCGTTACACTTTACCAGAGACAAAGCAGTTTGACTGGCACCAAATTCGCCGAAAAGCTGATACACCATACTCCAAATTGCGTTCATCAAATCTCTTTCATCAAAGGGCTGGTCGCTCTCAGCCTTCAAAGCCAAATAGCGCCTTCTTAGCTGCCGCAGTTCCTTCCCCTCCGTACCACACGTATACTCCTCGCTACATAACTCGAGTCAAGCTTCTTTCTGTTACGCTCAACAATACCCAGAGGCGTAATAGAAACCGCATTCAAAGCAGCTACGCTGTCCATCCCAAACAACACAGCAATACTCGCAAAATCGTGAGGTCCACGCAACTGAAAAGAATCAACCGCACCACCACTAATTACGACAGGAACACCAAGCTTCTCAGCAATTGCCGCCTCTCTTCGCAAACAAGAAAGAAGACGCACCCTAGAAAAACCAGCAGACCTAAGAATTAACGCCATGTCAATCTCAAAAGCAGCAGCACCCTGAGAAGCCAGTCTTGCCTCAGCATAATCAAAAAACCGTTCACGCGGATTACGAGAAGGAAAAACAACAAAATCAACTCGATGATCCTTAGCTGCCTGCCTAGCAACCGATTTTGAAAAACAGTTCACAGATACCAGTTCGAATTTTCGCCGAAATTGTCTCAGACTTTTCAATAGTTCACCTGATGATTTCGGCGTTAAGTCAATTCTCATGGCAAAATCAACACGGTAGTTTCTGCAAATTTTCCGTAAGAAACGGATTGTGTCCGGTTTAACTTTTGGAGGCAGAGAAACTCCTACTAAGCTGTAGCCTAGATCTGATGCTTTTGATACTATTTTCTCTATCTGTTCTCTCCTGTCCAGATTTGGTTGTAAGTGGAGGTCGGCAAATTGTTTCATGGCATTATCCCTAACTCTCGGCAGATTTCAACAATGTCCTTCTTTCTGAAGTGGATACGAATATGAATAGGGTCGGCTTTGTGAAGTGTAAATTCGTCCTCAAATGCTGCTTGTTTGTCAAGACGGAGATATAAGTTACTTTTCTCCACAAACATGTCTGACTCTCTAAGCATTGTTTCTTTATCCAACATGCTGAGACAGGTGGCAAGCTTTTCGACAAAAGCCTTTATTATCTCTTCGTCTTTTACCCTTGTTTCAAAGAGAATTATAGGATTGCCATAATGACCCTTCAAAGCGTCTTTTTTGAATATTACTTCTTCGATGCGATTCACTGGAAACAGGTTGTACACTGCTTTTTTTACCTTTTCCGAGTCTTCGGTTGCGTGAACTGAGAAGCGGATATCTATGTATACTATGGGAAGCTTCAACTCTTGCTACCTCAGTATTGTTGTCTTCAAGAGGTTTTTTTCTTTGCCTTGGGATTACTTTTTTTTAACTGCCGCTTAATCAGTTTAACATTTTCACCGTGAACCGTTCGTCTTCTCACGTCAACGGGCAACCCGACGTGTAAAGCTTGCTTAAGACTGATGCCCGCCTTTTTCAGTTCCTCTCTGCTGAAACCTCTTCCTTTACGCTTTTCACCACTCTTTTTACGAACAATCAAACGATTTCGCAAAGCCATTTGTTCACACTCTCAACTGCAAAATTCTTTGCAAGGCTTCCTTAGAAGATTTACTGCAAAGCTAATAAAACTATGTTATTAATGAGTATTCATTCGAATATTCAAAAAGGCTGAGCAAAGATGTATCTCTGGCGCCTGCTAAAACCTGAAACACGTAACGCTTTCGCTAACATGGCAGTTGACGAGGCTATATTGCGAGCGAGAATTGAAGAAAAAGTACCCAACACTTTACGGTTTTTCCGTTGGCATCCCTCAGCTGTGTCTATCGGGCGTTTCCAAAACATTTTCAACGAGGTTAACTTGGGAAACTGCCGAATCCACGGCTTAGATGTGGTTAGGCGTATATCTGGCGGAGGCGCGGTTTATCATGACTCGGAAGACGAAATCACTTATAATGTTGTCGTGAAACAGGAGGATTTAGGAACAGATGACGTTGCAGAGGCTTACAGGTACATTTGCAACGGGCTGATTGAAGCTGCTCACATTCTCGGTGTAGACGCCGAATACAACAAGGGCAAAATTAGACAGTGCCCTAACGTGACCGTTAAAGAGCGAAAGTTTTCAGGAAGCGCTCAGGCTCACAAGAGAGGCGTAATTCTTCAACACGGCACACTTTTGATGAATGTTGACTTGGAGAAAATGTTCACATTCCTCAAAGTTCCTTGGAAAACCCCTTCTGTAGACCTGATAAGCATCGCTGCGAGAAAGATTACGTCGATCGCAGATGAGTTAGACACCTGTGTATCAATTGATCGAGCTTATGAAGCCTTGACTGTAGGATTTGAGAAAGCTCTTGGCATCCAATTTGTAGAAGAAAGCTTAACGAGTTATGAGTTAAATCTTGCGCAAAGGCTGAAAGAACAAAAATTTGCGACTCGCGAATGGAATTTTGAAGGCAAAGCCAGCCTTTAAGCCCCAAACCAGTCAGTTAGCTTCATGTCTTTTTCCAATTTTACATCCATTGATTCGAAGGTTTGTTCAAGAGCGGTTGTTAAGTTACGAACGTAATCCTCCACATTAATCTCAGCCAAACTCTTCACATGACTAACTGGTTTCACCGTGAAGGTTCTGCCTTTGTAGTTGAAGGGCTTAACCTTTATGAAATGAACAATGTCTCGGCGACCCAGCTTTTCGCCAGCGTCAATCTGCTGCAAAGCGCACTGATAAGGCTGAGGCATAATCTTTGTTTTGCCTACTCTTTCATTTGGATCATAATAAAGTTGCACCGAATAAACAAGGTCTTCAAGGTTCACCTCATGTTCCCGCAGTTTCTTTATACCCTCATGAACAACAGCAACAATTTCCTTTTTAGCTAAAACATACTGTTCCATGTTTCTCACGTAGCTAAGCACTTTGACGCAGTCGCGGAAAATCTGTTGAATGAACTTTGGTGCGTTAGATTTTATTGCTGTTAAGCCTTTCAAGTCTGGAGTGCCGTCTTTTGTTATGCCGAAATATGCTTTTTTGGCCTTTGGCAATACGCAGATTGCGTATTGTTTTTCTATGGCTAGATCGAGGTTCAATTGTTTCTTGATAGTGTCGATTAGGGTTTGCACTTGCGATGGTTTGGGGTTGTCTAAGAAAACGGAGTCGGTGTCGCCATAGGTTGGGTGCATTCCGTTCTCTTTTGCGATTTTCCACGTGGTCTGCAGTGCCCACCGACCGTAGCCAGTCATAGATTCTGCGAGGGGTGGGCATGCAACTCCGTGGATGCGGACGGTTACGCCGTAGCTGGAAACGCTTATCAGCTTGAGTAGTTTTGATGCTGCTTTTGCCAAGTGTCTTTCTTCCTCGGAGAGAGAAGCATTGTTAGATAGAGGTTTAAACCAGCGGATTCTTAGGTCTTTCAGTGCCCCTATTAGTAGGGAGTAGAAGCCTTTTCGTTTCGTGCAAATGTGATGTTCTATTTCAGAAATCTTGTTGGTTTTGCATTCTTCGTGCGGGCAGTCTACTGTTTCGTAGGAGAGGTTGTAACTGTCTATGCAGCTTGGATAGAGGCTTTCGAAGTCGCAGACAACCGTGTTGAAGTATACTCCTGCTTCTGGCTCGATTGTGAGGGCGCCTGGAACCCTGTGGGTTTTTTGTCCTCTTCGCAGCTCTGTTGATGTTGGAATGAGGATGTTGTTTTTGTTCAGATAAGTGTAGATCATGGATTTTATCCAGTCGCTCACTCTTCGACTAGCGTGGGCTTCTGGAACAGGGATGTTAGCTATTCTCGCAAGCAAAAAGGCGAGATAGATTTGTTCTGTAGCATTTTCCTGTTTTTCTTTGCCGCCCAACAAGTCTAGGTCAATTTCTGGGACTGGCTGATGGCAAAGGTTGAACCATTCTTTGATCTGCGCGTATTTTTGCGGGGTTGTCTTCCTCTCTTGAGCAAAAGCTTTGTCAAATTGTTGTTTCAAGCCTTGCGGCGCATCTTTAACAGCTACAAAGTTGCTGCCGTGTTGAGTGTAAGGGGCGCCAAAAACTAAGCCGTTATCGTAAATGTAGCTTCGGCCGTACTCGATTTCGCTTTTCCAGACATTCCTAAACTGTCCTTGTATTTTTTTAAGGAATGACGGAGTCCAAGCTTTGACTTTTGCAAGCTGCACCACTTCATCAGTGAATAGGTTTCGTTTTTTAACAAGTTCCACTTCGCCCTGAACGCTTGCTACTGCTTCTTCTTCGTCTTTTGACAGAGGATGGGTCGTCAAGAAGTAGGGTTTATACTGGCTGGTTGTGAAACTTTGGATTTCTTTGCTAGAAGAGTCGTAAAACTCAAGCTTAATTTCACGATTTGCATCCGTGAAGCTTACGTTCCATAGGAATAGCATCTTGCTTCTAATAGATGTCTAAGGATGCTCTCAGTAAAAACTCTTATGAAGAAAAACTTCTGCGGCTATTGAAACGATGGGGTCACTATTATATTTCCAGGGGAACTTTCAATCTAACTCTTTATGGTCTTATGTTCACCTTTTAAGAAATCTTTCTTCGTTTCGTCTCATTATTTGTGCGTACTCGTCTTCTAGGTTCATTTTTAGAGCCATTGAGCCTTGCATGACGAAAACGAAAATGTCGACGAGCTCCTTCTTTAAGGTAGCAACGTCAAGAGGTTGTTTGTCTCTTAGAAACTTTTTCCTAACCCTAGAAATCTCCCCTAACTCGTCAACCATTACAAGAGTAAAGTGTTCCATGAAAGCCACGATTTCTTCTGGAGTTTCGCACTTTTCGAAGCTATTCCAGTCCACCTGTCTATCAAAACTTTTTTGAATTTCGAAAATTTGTTTAAGTTCCAAATCTAACTTCTCACACGCTGAAAAGTCGTTTAAGAGGGCATAAAAAATTTCTGCGCAAGTCTTTTAAGTGAACCTGCAACAAAAATGTTTACTAGAAGGAGCCATTTTAGATGAAGAAAAAGCTGATGGATATTCTGGCTTGCCCCATCGACAAATACTACCCCCTTGAGCTTCACGTTTTTGAGGAGAAAGAAGAAATCGTTGAAGGATTAATCATCTGTCCAAAATGTCTGCGTTGGTATCCCATTCGCGATGAGATTCCTGAAATGTTGCCAGACGAACTTCGCGACGAAAAAGACGAACTCCCCTTCTTGAAGAAGTGGAAAGGCAAAATTCCCAAGAAAATCGTTTCTGAAGGCAAACCGTTTAACTTGGAAGCAAAAGCCAAAAAGAAAGGCTAAGTCACGTTTTGTCAAACTTCAGCTTTATGGCACTGCCTTTTTCAGAAGATTTTATGGCTGCTTCAGCGATCACTAAAGCCTTTAACCCATCGACACCCGTGACCTCTGGTTCCTCATTTCTAAGTATGCTTTTCGCAAAGTGTTGCAACTCCAACTTTAACGGTTCTCTCCACTCGTACCGCGGCTTCAACGTTTTCTCTGAAGTTTCCACAGTTATCTCTTGCTTCAGATAATCCAGCGACATAATAGCACCGCTACCCGTAAGCGTTAAATTCCTAATCTTATCGGGTGTTAGCCAGTTTGCTTCAATAAAAGCCGTTTTCCCACGCTTAAAAGTAAGCATTATTTGGGCATAGTCTTCAAATTTTGTGTGCTTCAGATTTCCAACTCTTGCGTAAACCGTTGTTGGGTCATCTTCAAAGATCTTTCGCATAACATCTATCTCGTGGATTGCGTAGTCTTTTACAACTCCTACGTCACCGATTCTTTCAGGCCATTGTGAAACCCGTTTTGCGGTAGCTGAGACGAGCTCGCCGATTTCCCCTTTTTTCAATATGTCTTTAGCTCGCTGGACGCCTGGATTGAATCTCTCTATGAACCCCACCATCAAATGCATGTTCTCTTGTTTTGCGAAATCCACGATTTTCCTTGCTTCTCTGATTGTGCTGGCTAACGGCTTTTCAACCAGCGCATTTTTTCCAGCTTTTAACGCTCTCATGGCTTCAACCGCGTGGGTTGTCGTCCACGTGCAGATGCTAACTGCTTCAATATCTTTTCGTTTCAGCAATTTTCGACTGTCACTGTACGCTTCGACACCATCGTATTGTCCGGCAATGGTTTTCGCTCTTTCTATGTTTACGTCGCAAACCGCCACAAGTTCTGTCTCCGAGAGTTCACTGAATACTCTCACGTGGTTTTTACCCCAGAACCCAACGCCTATAACTGCCACACCAAGCTTACTCATTTTGTCCAAACTCCCCTGCCTAAGCCACGATATACAAACCCATATTCCTCTGCCTTAACTGGGTCTATTACGTGACCAAGGTCTACTATTGCAGGCGACTTTTTCGCCAAGAACTTAATTTTTTTCAAGTTCAATCGTTCGAATTTCGAATGCCCTGCTAGAACAATTATGCAGTCCGTTCCTTCAACTGCCTTTGACAATTTTTCTCCTTTAAAGCCAAGCTCTGTCAACTCTTTCTGGGAAAAGAATGGGTCGTAAACCTGTACTGTCCTCACCTTCTTTTTTAGAAGATTAATAATGTTCTTAATCAAAGCTCTAGGCCGTTCTTTTACGTTTGGGCGTCGAGAAATCCCTAAAACCGAAACTTTTGCTCTCCTCACCGTCTTACCACAAACCTTCAGCGCATCCTTAACCAAGCGAAACGCGTAATCCACAACTTCGTCATTTATCTTTCCAGCTAAAAGCATCAAACGAGGGTTCAAGTTTACGTTTTCAGCCTCTTCTAGAAGCAGATAAAAATCTCTTCGAACCGCACCATCTGTTATGCCGGGCAATGGCAAATAAAATGCAGCGTCTTTGTTGGCAACTTTCAAGATTTCAAGAAAGTCTATTTTAAGTTTTTCACAGAGGAAGGCAAGTTCATTTGCCAAAGCTAGATTGGTCTCGCTGTACACGTTTTGGAAAAGATTTACTGCTTCAGCGGTTTTTATACTGCTGACTTTCAGAATCTCCGACTTAGAAATTCTGTTTAACACTAGGCTTGCTGTTCTTAGGCTTGGTTCATCAATGGCGCCCACGACTCTTAAGGAGTTAGAAAGTTTGCTCAATCTTTTCTGCGAGTTTGCTTTAATGGGACTAGACGCTAAACTAAAATCTAAGCCAGCCTTTAGCCCAGATGTTTTTTCGAAAATCTCACACATAGAGCCTTCGACAGTCCCGGGCCCTGTTGCGCTGACAAAAAGAACTAGAGAGCCTTTTTTTAGGCCTATACCTACCTCTTTACACGTCTTTTCTAAAAGTGAATAGTCTGGTTTTTTCTTTCCGTCAACTGCTATTTGGGTAGCGATAACGATGATGTCGCTTTCAGATGCTGCTTTTCTAGCATCCGAAGATGCTGTGAAGACGCCTTCTTTCATATATTTTTCTAACGTTCGATAGGTTCTCTCTTTAAAAAAAGGAGATTGCCCCTTCTTTAGCGATTTAAGTATGTGCGGATTTGCGTTTACACCTACTACTTTGAATCCCGCGTCTGCAAAAAGACAAGCATGAGGAATACCAATATTGCCACATTCAATAATGCTGACTGTGTAGTTTCTGCATTTTTCGAAGCTGTCGATGTCTTCTTCTTGAACGTTCATTACGCTGGGCATTTTTTTCACTTATACGAGGTATTTATCTGTGCAGTAACGTTTGTAGGTCTGAAGTCTTATCTGAATTTTAGGGGTTTATGATTTGTTGCAGTTTTCGCTTATATTCTTTAACTAGTTTGGACGCTTTTTGTCTTTTTTCTGCTTCGGCGTAAAATCGGTATACGGGTTCGGTTCCGCTTGGTCTTATAAGAATAGAGCTTTTGTCTGGAAACCACAATTTTACGCCATCAATTGTTTCAGGGTTCAAGTGCTTGACCTTTACAACCAGTTTTTTCAGCACCAGCGTTTTCTGTTCATTTGGACATTCCATCCTGTCTTTTTCAAGATGGTAACGGGGTAATTCGTTCAGTAATTGGGAAAGTTTTCTGCCAGTCTTCGCCATTATGTTCAAGATTAGCGCAGTGGTCATTGCAGCGTCTCGCACTGGTTGATGAGGACCATAAAATACGCCTCCGTTTTCTTCTCCTCCAAGCTTTGCTTTCAGCTTCTTCATAGTGTATGAAACGATGGTGCTGCCGACTTTGACCCAAACCAGCTTGCCACCATATTTTTCTGCAACATCCTTGACCACCTGTGAAGAGCTTACCGGTGTAACAATTGTTTCTCCGCGGTTTGTTTGTAGGAAGTCTTTTTCTATGAGGGCGAAGGTGCGGTCTCCCCATTGTATTTCCCCTTTTTCGTCTACGAAGATGGAGCGGTCTGCGTCGCCGTCGAAAGCTACTCCGAAGTCCGCTCCAACTGCCTTCACTGTTATTGCAAGGTCTTGTAGGTTTTCAGGTATGGGTTCTGGTGGTCTATTGGGGAATGCTCCGTCGATGTTTGCGTTTATTGTGGTGACCCGGCATCCTAGTTCTCTAAGCAGGTATGGAGTTACTAAGCCGCCTACGCCATTGGCAGCGTCCACCACAACATGGTAATGCTTTTTCCCTATAGTAGCTGCATCAGCATGCTTTTTTACAGCTTCCTTGTATTCGTCCAAGACTCTAAGTAAAACGTGTCTCTGCCCAACTCTACGCCAGTTAACATGATTCACCTTGTTTTCAAAGAACAGACTTTCGATTTTAACCTCTTGCTGTCTTGAGATTTCTACGCCGTCTTCCGCCATCACCTTTATTCCATTATATTCTGGTGGATTGTGGGAGGCGGTAATCATGACACCGCCCCTAATCTGGTGATTTTTAACTGCATATTGAATGCAGGGCGTGGGGGCCATTCCGGCGTCATAGACGTCACATCCTGTTGAAATCAGCCCACTTGTGACAGCGTTTGCGAGCATGATGTTGCTGATTCTGCCGTCGTATCCTAAGAGGATTTTGCCTTGTTTGAAGAAGGTGCCTATGGCTTCCGCAATTTTTATTGCAAACTCGGGCGTTAACTCTTTGTTAACTACTCCGCGGATGCCGTTTGTTCCGAACAGTCGTCTTGGCTTTTCCATTTCTATTCTTCTCTTTTACATTACGCATCTAGGTGTAAGTATGTTTTCGGAGATTTCTTTCGAGGGGCAGATCTTGACGTCGTGAGTGAGGGTTATATTGTCTCGAATTACGGTGTTGTCCCCTATTAAGCATCCTTTTCCAATTTTCACCTTTCTTCCAACAATGACAGATTCACCTATTATTACTCCCTCGATAGTTGTAAGGTCTGAGATTATAGTGTGAGGGAAAATTATCGAATCTTTTATGTGAACTTCTTTTCCTACAGAAACCTTTTTTCCAAGAGAGACGTTTGGGCCTATAATTGATTTTTCACCAATAGAAACGCCTTCTCCAATTGCCACTGCTTCCTTGATTTCTGTTTTCTTTCCCTTTTTCGCTTTCGCAGAATTGCTGCTCGTTTCCATTCCTGCTTCAAGCCAAAGCCTGTTGGCTTTAATGTAGTCTGCTGGCTTTCCGACGTCAACCCACAAGCCTTTAATCTCGTGACCGAAAAGCTCTCCCTCCTTCGCAAGCTTTGGAAATATTTCCCGCTCTATGGAGCATCGTTTACCTACGGGAATATAATTTAAGATGCTTGGCTCTAGGACATAGATGCCCGCGTTTGCTAGGTTGCTTGGCGCTTTCTTGGACGGTTTTTCTACAAATCTTGTAATTCGATTCTTCTTTGTTAGTTTTACTACTCCGTAATGGCTTGGGTCTTCAACTCTGCGGAGTGCTATGGTTGCTATACCGTTGTTTTTTTTGTGTTCTTTCATGATTTCTGAGTAATTAGAATCAGTTAGGATGTCGCCGTTCAACACGAAGAAAGGCGCTTTTCTTCCCAGTAGCTTTTCAGCCTGTTTTATGGGTCCTCCGGTTCCTAATGCCCCTTGAGACAGGTGGGCGGTTTTAGGTTTTGTTGGGGCGTCTCTGGAGTAGTGGAGCTTTATTCCATGTTTTGACTTTCCGCAGGCCCGTTCAAGGGCATCTGCCATAAAGTTGACAGCTAGTACTGCTTCATTTACGCCGTTTTCTGCTAGTCTTTCAAGCGTTATGTCGAGGAGTGGTTTGTTGGCTATTGGAAAGAGGAGTTTTGGTCTTGTGCAGCTTAGGGGACGTAGTCTTGTTCCGAAGCCCCCTGCCAAGATTAAAGCTTTCAATGTTCTCTTCGTTCTCCGAATAGAGATTTAGATTCTGTAATACTTAACTAAAAACTTTGTCAAAACATTAGACTCATCAACATACTTAATCCGTTGCTTTTAATTCCGTTCCTTTACATGTGCCAGTTGACTCCTAGAATCAGTTAACTCTCACGTCTTAGGTAAAGAAAAGGTTGAAGGTTAATCGTCAAAGCTCTTTCACGAGAATTCATGTATACTAGTCTGTTGCTATGAGCCTTCTTAGGGCATAAGGACAGCACAGAACCTCGGTTTCAACTGTTTCCAAGTATTCCAACAGCTTAGATTTCAGTAGTTCTAGAGCTTGTTTGTTTTGTTGTATTTGTTTTACATGGAAATCTTCGATTTCGAAGATTTTGTCCTGTGGGTGCAGTATCATAGCTGCGATGATTTGTTTGTTGTCGGGTTCAACTACGTAGCAATGTTGAGGCACGATTTCTAGATGATCTAACGTGTGTTGTCTGGCTTCTATGTAACCTTTCTCTTGGTCAGTAACATGGTCTAGAGCCACCATCTCCGCAACCTCATCTACGTCTTTTACTTGCATATTACGAATTCTCATCGTTCAATATCACCCCCTAAAGAAACTATTTAAAAATCTCTCTCAAGGAAATGCTCTATGCAGTGAGCCTAAAAAGCCCAAGCAAACTTCATTACATTGACTGTAAGGATTTCATTCAAATCGCCCCCAACAGGACGACGCAAAATTAATAGTTAAAACCACTATATAAAAACTCAGACAAACATCTTAGCTTACCTAATGAATGACTTTGTTCGTTAATCTCCTTTGTATTCCGGAATAATCTCTTTAATGCTCTGTTCCTCTTCCTTCAATTCTTCATCCAGTTCTCTCCAGAACTTAGCTGCCTTTGCAAAGCCTTCTTCACCGAGTTTTCGCCCAGTCTCTGTGTAGAAATTCTTTCGTGGACCTTTTCTCCCGCTGCCTATTTTCATCATCTTTTTTATTGTAAATTTCTCTTCGGCTATGAAGTAATGGAACACCCGAGCAACTCCAACGTTTCTACACGCACAAGAGAGTACATTCACATCATAAACTACGTTGGCTTCAAGAGTTTTTGGTTCCTCTAATCCTCTTTGTCCATGAGAACGTATGCAATGTATTATCTCTTCAGTTCCTCTTTTCGTGAAACCAGAGTTTTTGAGATATTTTGTCGCAACTTCTACACCCGAGGCATGGTGATCTTTTCCCTTCGCAGAATAGAGTCTACCGATGTCATGTAGTAACACGCTTGCTAGAACAACTTTCATGTTGGCTCCTTCTGTTTCACCTATGATTACACCTCTGGCGAGATCACGAAGTATGTGGTTCCAGTTATGATGCACAAGTCCTCTATTGGAGAAGTCGTTTCTCACAATTTCATATAACGCTTTCAATTCAGCAAACTTTGACAGATAATCGTTAAGCCTCATTTCTTCACTACTCCTGTTGTGAGGTGAACTGGCAGATTAGGTTTTTTATTCCCATTCTATCGTTGCGGGTGGCTTGTGGGTAACGTCATAGACCACTCTGGTCACTTTAGGTATCTCATTCGTTATCCTAGAGGAAATCCTTTCAAGAACCTCGTGTGGAATCTTTGCAAAACTAGCGGTCATGGCTTCTCTACTTTCAACAATCCGCACCGCCACCATGCAGCCATACGCTCTAGAATCTCCTTTAACCCCCGTGCTTTTGGTATCTACAAAAACCGCAAAATACTGCCACAACTCATCCGCTAAACCAGCATCTTCAATTTCTTCGGTAACTATCCTGTCCGCCTTTCTTACAATGTTCAGCTTGTCTTCTGTGACCTCGCCTATTATTCTCACAGCCAAGCCAGGTCCTGGAAAAGGTTGCCTCTTAACAATTTCATCTAGCAATCCCAACTTTCTGGCAACTTTCCGCACCTCATCTTTATATAAATCTCTTAAGGGCTCGACAACTGTTTTGAACTCCATTTTCGTCGGCAACCCTGCAACGTTGTGATGAGTCTTTATCTTGTCTGAGAATTTCCGAAACCCTGATTCAATTCTGTCTGGGTAGATTGTTCCCTGCAAAAGGTACTCTGCGTCAACCTTTCTCGCTTCTTCCTCGAAAACGCGAACAAACTCTTCGCCAATAATCCTACGTTTCTGCTCCGGGTCGATTACGCCTTGGAGTTTTTGTAAAAATCTCTGTCGAGCATCAACGGCTATAAAGTGTATATCAAATTTTTGGAACGTGGTCTTGACAAATTCTGGTTCGTTTTCACGCATAAAACCATGATCTACGAATACGGCTGTCAAGTTTTTGCCTATGGCTTTGGCGGCTAGAGCTGTTGCGGTGCTAGAGTCTATGCCACCACTTAACGCCACTATTACTCTACTATCGCCTATCAATTTTCTTGTCTCGTCTATAGCTTTTCCTATAAAGTCTTCCATTGTCCAGTTTGGCTGGCACTGACATACTTCAAAGAGAAAGTTCTTCAGCATTTTCTCTCCGTTTTCTGTGTGAACTACCTCAGGGTGCCACTGCAACCCGTAAATGGGGCTTTTCTTGTGGCGGAAGGCAGCAACTGGGCAGTTCTCGGTATGAGCTAAGGGTTCATATTCGTTTGGGAGACCATAAACCGTGTCGCTGTGGCTCATCCAAACCTTTTCTTGATTGCTTAAACCTTTCAACATGCCGACAGGTTTGTCTATTGTTGCGTAGGCGATGCCGAATTCTCTTTTCTCTGCAGGCTTGACTGATCCTCCTGTGATGTGGGCTATTAGTTGATGCCCATAGCACAGTGCCAAAACTGGCAGATTCAAATCGAGGATTTTTGGGTCAATTTTGAGGGCATGCGGTTCAAAAACGCTCTGGGGACCGCCAGATAAGACAAGACCTTTAGCGTTGACTTTTTTTTGCCAATTTTCTATTTCAGCAGGCGAGATATCGGGGGAAACTATTTCTGAGTAAACATTGTTTTCTCTTATTCGTCTTGCTATTAAGTGGCAGTATTGACCGCCGAAGTCTAAGACTAAGACTGTGTCAACTCTCATGTCAATTCCTATCTTGATTATTTATGGTAGTGAGGAAAGGCTTAGTTACTTTACTGTTACGGTTTTATGCGAAAAGGTATTTTTCAATCTCCCATGGTGTAATTTCTGCAGTTTCTTCTGACATGTGGTTTTCGTATTCTTTCCATTCTCTCAACTTCAGCTCAGCGTAGGTTTGCGCGTTTTCTTTCCCCAAGGCTTGCATGCATATGTCATCGCTTTCCCATGTCTCTAATGCCTCCTTTAATGAGGCGGGTAGTTTTTCTATACCCAGTTTTTTGCGTTCAGCTTCTGTTAAATGATATGTGTTTGCTTCAACAGGGTCGCCTGGGTCAATTTTCCGCTTTACTCCGTCCATCCCGGCTTTAAACAAGACTAGGTAAGCTAGATAAGGGTTACAAAGTGGGTCTGGACACCTGAACTCTATTCGCACTTCGTTTTCTTTACTTTGAAAGTCTTCTGGTATACGGACGAGTGCAGAACGATTGCTTCTGCTCCAAGCCAGATATACAGGTGCTTCGTATCCTGGCAACAATCGTTTATAGCTGTTAACAGTTGGTGCAACGATTGCAGCTAACGCCTCTGCATGGGTTAGTAGTCCACCTGTGAAGTATCTACACATTTGGCTGGTTTTTGCATAGCCATCCTCATCATAGAACAAGTTTTTGTTCTTGCTGAACAAGCTAAGATGAACATGCATGCCGTTGCCAGCCTTACCTATCCAAGGTTTTGGCATGTATGTCGCTGTCCAACCATATTTTTTGTGGGCGATAGCTTTTGACACATATTTGTGTTTCAAGATGTTGTCTGCGGTGGCAACTGGGCCTGCGTATTTGAAAGTTATTTCGTTTTGGGCCGAGCCAACCTCATGCTGCTGTCGCTCAACCTTAAGTCCCATTTCTGATAGTGCATCACAGAGGTCCATGCGGTATTGCTCTGTTAAATCTCGGCCGGGGAGAATGTCGAAGTAGCGTGGGTTTTCCTTAATGTGGTTTTCAACGGGTTCTACGATGCCGTCATGGGTCTTAACTAGATAGAATTCAAGCTCTGCTGCTGCAGTTGGAGTGTAGCCTTTTTCTTGCAGTTTTTGAGCGTATTTTTGAAGCATATATCGAGAATCGCCAGTGTGCGGACTGCCGTTAGGCCATTTGATTTTGCATATTGTCGTGGCAACGTTGTGGTTGTATATGTAGTGTGGTAGCATGGCGAGGGTTGCTGGGTCTGGCTGCATTACCATGTCGCTTTTTTCTATAGAAGCAAATCCGTAGATGCTTGAGCCATCGAATCCGACACCGTTGGAAAGGGCGTTTTCTATTTCAGTAGCTGAAATTGTTCTTCCTCTGAAGTTTCCTTGTATATCTATGAAGTGGAGGATGACGTATTGCGTTTTGTGTTTTCTCAGATTTTCAACACACTCTTTCACATCTTCCTTGAAAGTCATAGAGTTCTGCTCCACCTGTTTAACAAAGCTTTTATTTCCTGCAAGAATTTAACCCTTTTCAGAGCTTTTCTATACAAATGTCTTATAAAGAACCTATTGCGTTGTGTATTTGTGGAAATTCTGAGAGGTGCACATGTGATGGATGAGACAGATGTCAGAATATTGGAGTTGTTGTTGGCGGATGCAAGACTTTCAAGTCGGCAAATTGCAAGGCGACTCGGCGTCTCTGTGGGGACAGTTCTGGGAAGAATAAAGAGAATGGAGAGGGGAGGAGTAATTAAGGGATATTCTGCGATTTTAGATCATGAGAAACTTGGTTATGAATTGACTGTTGTAACTGAGGTTGTAGTGGCAAAGGGTAAGCTTCTGGAGATGGAGAGAGAAATTGCTAAATGGCCTAACATTTGCTGTGTTTATGACGTAACCGGGCAAACTGATGCTTTCGTTATTGCCAAATTTTATAATCGAGAAGAATTGAGTGCTTTTACTAAACGTTTGCTTTCGTTGCCACTAGTTGAACGAACAAATACACATTTGGTCCTGACAACAGTAAAGGAAAACTTGAACATGATCTAAATCCTTCTGCGTGAGAGGTTTGCACGTTTATACAACCTCTCCGGCCTAGACTAGCCTATGCGTAAAACACGAACAGAACGTTTAAGGAACTCCAATAATTCGGTTGGCTCCTTTAAAAGAGCGATATGCATTTAAGGCTATAAAAGCGATATGTACAGACAAACATAATGGTGACGAAAAAATGAACCTTGGCACATGGGGAACAGTCATAATAGTTGCAGCCATAGCCTCAGTAGCCTCAGTTGGAAGCACCACCCTATACTATAACATGACAACAAGACAAACACTAGTCGTAGCCACAACCACCAGCCTCTTCGACACAGGACTACTGGACGAAGTGGAAATCCAATTCGAAGCAAAACACAACATCGACGTCTACTTCGTTTCAGTCGGAACAGGCATAGCCATCCAATTCGCCCAACGAGGAGACGCAGACATGATACTGGTACACTCACCTTCAAGCGAACTTACATTCCTCGAAGGCGGCTACGGCGTCAACAGAAAAATCATCGCATACAACTTCTTCGAAATAGTAGGTCCTGAAACAGACCCTGCTGGAATTAGTAGCCTACTCCCAATTGAAGCATTTTCAAAAATTGTTTCTGCTGGAAGAAACTCTGCAGCATTGTGGATTTCAAGAGGAGACAATTCCGGGACTCATTCAAAGGAAAAAGCTCTGTGGACGGAGGCTGGTTTTAACTGGACAGAAATAAGAGACGAAACAAGCTGGTTCATAGAAACTGGTTCTGGTATGGGAAACACTCTAAAAACAGCAAACCAAATGTACGCCTACACTTTTGCTGACATTGGAACATTCCTCGCGTACAGCAACGCTGACCCAAACTTAGTACCTAACCTTACTGAACTCGTAATTCAAGGGCAACAACTGCTTAACGTTTACAGTGCAATCGTTGTGAAACAAACATTTCATTCACAAGCAAACTTCGAAGGGGCAATCACGTTTTTAAAATACTTAACATCCGAAGAGGGACAACAACTAATCGAAGAATATGGGATAAACAAATATAGACAAAGCCTGTTCCATCCAGCAGTAAATCTCCTAAAAAACAACACAGATCCAACAATAGTACAGATGATCAAAGACTACGCCTTCTTTGATGATTCAGAGTGTCCGCCTAAATACAGAAATGGGCATCTTGAACTTTACAGCTGAAATTAACTGACTCCATGGGCTGACAAATCATGAGAAAGGCAGATGCTATTCCTATTCTGATTATAGTCTTTTTCTTAACTATCTTCTTAGTGCTCGTATTTTTGGTAGAAGAGTTTACTGAAGGTTTTGGAGAGGCCATTCGGCTTATAGCTTCAAGTGACCCTGAAATCCTTAGCATAACTTTACGGTCCATCTACATCTCAGGAACCGCTACCGTCTTGTCGATTTTGTGGTGTGTTCCAATAGGAGTTGCGCTGGGTCTTAGCAGCTTTGTGGGAAAACGTTTCATAAAAGGTCTGTTCAACGCGCTACTAGGAATACCTACAGTTGCTCTCGGCTTGATTCTGTATCTCCTGTTTTCAAGCTCTGGGCCTCTTGGCTCCCTGAATCTGTTCTTAAATCCTTTAGGAGTCTCCATAGGGCAAGCTATTCTGATTACCCCTATTATAATAAGTTTCATAACAAGCGCCGTAGAAGCGGTTGACCCTGACATAAAAGATTTAGCAAAGACGTTAGGTGCTTCGGAAACTGAAGCGTCCTTTATGGTTCTGAAAGAATCGACTTCGGGAGTTGTATTAGCTGTTGTAGCTGGTTTCAATAGAGCGATTGCCGAGTTAGGAGTTGTTTTAATGATTGGGCAAAACCTTCGTGGACGAACAAGAGTTTTAACTGCTACAATTGCCTTAGAAACTACGCGTGGAAACATTGCAGTGAGTATAGCACTGGCGATAATATTGCTCACTATTGTCTTGTCAATAAGCCTCCTTACAAATTTGGCACAGAGGCGGTTAAAATGAGTGTCTTAGCCGAATTGGAGCATATTTCGAAGAATTATGGAAAGATTAAAGCTCTTGATGACGTGACGTTGAAAGTTCGAAAAGGCGAAATATTCACTCTAGTTGGTCCTAATGGCTCTGGAAAAACTACTTTGCTAAAGATTCTTGCTTGCATCGAAAGACCTGATAGTGGAAATGTGTATATCCATGGCGAGAGAGTGGAAAGCAGGAACAGGGATAGAGTTAAGCTGAGCACTACTTTGGTTTTTCAGAGAACAACGTTGTTCAGTTCGTCTGTTTACGACAATGTTGCTTATGGTTTGAGGTTAAGGGAGATGCCTAAAGTGCAGATTGAAGAAGATGTAAGGAATGCGCTAGAGATGGTGAAACTTGAGGGCTACGAGAATCGACTGGCGAAGAAGCTTTCTGGAGGAGAACAGCAGAGGATTTCGTTGGCTAGGGCATTGGCGCTTAACACCCCTCTACTTCTCTTAGACGAGCCAACGGCAAATCTTGATCCGAGGAGTGTTTCTGTTATTGAAGAGGTCATCAGAATGGCTAATCGGCAAAGAGACACCACCATTTTGATAGCGACTCATAATGTTTTTCAGGCTGAGCGGACTGCTGGAAAGGCTGCCTTGCTTCTAGATGGTAGAATTGTTGAGATGGGTACCGTTGACGAATTACTTTGGGGAAGGTCAAGGAATTTGGCGAAGTTTTCTAGGCTTGAGAACATTTTTTCGGGTGTTTCGGAAGTTTCAGGTGAGGGTATTTCTTGTATAAGGTTGGATGGGGAAGTGGTAATTGAGAGTGCTTTGCAGGAGAGGGGTAGGGTTACTGTTTTTGTGAGGCCTGAGGATATTATTGTTTCGAGGGATAGGTTTGAGTCGAGTGCTAGGAATGTTTTTGTAGGACGGGTTGTGGGAGTGTCTGGGCGTGGTTCTTTGGTGAGGTTGAGGGTCGATGCTGGAGCGGAGTTTGTTGTGCAGGTTACTCGGCGGTCTTTTGTTGAGTTGGGGCTGAATGTGGGTTCGCGGGTTTTTCTTACTTTTAAGGCTTCTTCGGTGCAGCTAGTTTAATCGTTTGTGTTTGGCGGAGTGGGTAGACTATTCTGTTAGGCTTCAAATAGAGTTGTTTGTTTGTTTTGTTGTGTGGTAAGGTTTTTATATTAGTATTGTATCGTATGTCTTACGACGGTAGAGGTTGAAGGATAGGGGAAACGCATATGGTAGTAGAAGAAGAATTTCTTCTCAAAGCCTTCTCCTTTCTCCCTATTGAATTGGTTTTTCCATATGCGCCCTCCCCTTCCAACAAACGATGAAGCCGCCCCAACCCTACAGCAACACCCTAAACACCTAAAACAACTCCTACAACTCAAAAACCTAAGGGTCCACTACGCTAAGATCACCAACGGAAAAACAATCAGAGCAAAACGAAAAATCACTCATCTCGCTAACAGCTACGACGACATCATCTTCGCCCTAGCCTCAGCATTGTATACTATGCGGAACAAGCCAGACGGCGTTCTTCTATCTGTATACTAGTACAACATTTGCAAACGATACAGTTCTACTAGGCTTTGTATTCACAATACGAATAGTTGGGCATTCACTGGGATATTGTTTCTTGATGCACTACGTTTATCTACGATGCACACCATTAATACTTCTTGAAGACATTTGCGGGGGAGAAAACTGAGCCCAATGGTAAAAAAATCTCCTTCAAAAGACGAAGCCTTAGAAGCTTTGGACTTTATAATCAGCGTTCTTAGAGAGCATGAGAAAGACCTTGACCGCTTAATTGGCGAGCTTGGCAACATAACGTCGTCTGTGGGCAAAACTGGCGAAATGGCTGACAAGATTGAAAAGGTTGAAGATCGTCTCTCCACTCTTCAAACTGAGATTACTGGTTTGATAGATATTCTTTCTTCTCCCCGCCAACACCCTGCAGCAGCAGCAGCACTGCCAACCATACCTGCATCCCTCAAGGGTCCACCTGTAATTGTTCGATGTAAACAGTGGGACGATTTCAAAACTTTGGCAAAAGGCGCGGACACCGTGTCCTTCCTATTCAGAGAGACTGAGAAAGGCTTTCAAGCTGACGCTTTGAAGGATGGACGAGTCTTGACTTACAGTGGTGATTTGCCGAAAGATGCGAAGTTGCTGAAATTGTGGTTGGCTAGAGAGTTAGGAGTAGGGGAAGAGAAGATTTTCGAAGGCATACTAGCAATAGGATAAACCTGTACTAGCAAACTAACCTGTGACATGTGTTTGATAAGCATTCACGCATTTCAATTTCCTATAGCTTCAATATTCTTTAAATGTCGGACCCGAATTTCCATGTGCCGCTACTCTGGATGCCCATTTGAATCTGTTAATTACTTATCCTATCTCTATATCGGACAATAAAACAAAAATAAACGATAGTGAAGAAAGCCCTACATTATTTCAATATTGAATGTTGAAATTGCGCTGAGCCCTAATACATGGCGATATTTCCCGACTATCATAAAATGAATGTAACCCCTAAAACTGTGTCAGCTTACGACGGTGGAGTCGCAAGAACTGGTAGTGTTTGTGGGGCAATAAACGTTGCTATCATGGCGCTAAGTCAAAAATATGGAAGAGAAAATCCAAGACAACATTTTATACATACTCAACGCGCAGTGTTCGAATTTCTCAAAAAAATTGTTGACGAATTTGGTTCTATATATTATAGTCGAATTACAGAATGTTAGCTATCTGAACTAGAAGGAATAAGAAAATTCAGGGAGGGGAATGTTAAGGAGAATTCATGTACACCTCTTTTAAGAAAAGTCGTACAAACATTCTTGTGTATAATTAAAGATTGTAAACCTGTTTAGCAGTTTGTCTGGTAATTTTTAGTCACATGCGTCAACATTCTTTTGATTGCCAAAATTCCTTTGGGGAAACATTGACTTTTCCTGCCGATACGACGTTATACGGACAAATTTTTATGCATACCGAGCAGTCTGTACCGTTTTCGCACCAGAAAAGGTAACATTGCTCAACGTTGACATACCATTTCAATGCTCCCGGATTATTCGATTGGCATGCTGTTTCAAAGTTAGGTTCATCATCCACCGAAATTGCACCTGTCTCGCATTGTTCAGCGCATAACTTACATTTTCTGCAGAACTCTCTTACTCCAAACTCTACAGGTTTGTCTGGTTCCAGCGGAAGATCTGTGAAAACCTTGCAGAGTCTAACTCTCGGGCCGTATTGGGGCGTTATCAACAAGCCATTGCGACCCAGCTCCCCAAGTCCAGCATCAATCGCAAGTGGAATGCTTAAAGCAGTATCGTTCCCACATTGAATTGCTTCGTATCCCAGATTCCGAATAAACTCGCCCATGCACGCAAGTATGAAAGCCATTTTCGAATATCCCACTCCTGTAGTAGCTGCCGCGGGAACGGCAGGAGAAGTTGCAATTCCATCTGCGTCCATCTCAACTGCCATGACAATAACGTTTTCAAATTTTTTCGGAATGTCAATGTCAGCGTAGACCCAATCTCTGTTGAGTTTGCAAACCCCAACGAGCGAGGCGCCGAAAAGCTTTGCTGCCCGCTTGACATAACCACTCATTTTTTGCGGGTTAACAACCTCATGCTTTGTTTTTGTCCAGTCAATTCCAACAGTGTCCACAGGCGTTTTGTATGTTTTGATCTTGATCCGTGAAAATGCTCCTTCGAAAGAGTCATGCACTATCCAAGAGGCATAAGCCAAGGCAAAGTCTACCCGCGAGTAGCCAGATTTTCCTTGAGTAATTATATCAAGAACTTTTTCGTCGTACTCTTTCCTATAGCCTTCCCATGACGAGTCCCACATAACTCTCTCAAAAATTATGTTCTTCTGACTGAAACGTTGAAGTTTAGAGCAGTCAACAACGTAGGGGGGTCTTTCAACGGTTCGTACAGAAACTTTCGGGCTATTACTCTTCTGTTTTGAGGCTTTTGTGTCGAGCGAAGCCATAGCATGGTCCTCCAAGATAAGAGACTTGTTGATGTCGCTTATTACATCATAGTGTGCCTTTCTCGCTTTGAGCGCATCCCAACTGTTCACTATGTCCTGCATGAGCTCAGGTTGGATATTGTAGAATTTGTTTATCTTACCTTCTGGAAAGAAGATTCTCCGTCGCCAAGAAATCTTCGAACATACGAGTCTTCTCCTATTATACTAGACTTTACCGTGTTGCATGCGAAATATCTATATCTTTCTGTGGATTACGAAATGTCGTGTCAATTTCACATGAATCATTAATCTTGTCGAGGAAGAAACTATGGAAATTAGAGTGGCAATAGCAGGTGTAGGGAACTGTGCTTCAGCCCTCATTCAAGGCGTTGAATACTACAAAAACGCTAAAGAAGATACTAGAGTGCCTGGCTTGATGCATGTTAACTTCGGAGGCTACCACGTTCAGAGTATAAAGTTTGTAGCTGCTTTCGAGGTTAACAGGCAGAAGATTGGTAGAGACTTGGCTGATGCGATATGGGCTGAGCCAAATGTTTGTGCGAAATTCGCTGGCGTTCCACGGTTGGGGGTCAAGGTGTTGCCGGGGCCTACCCTTGATGGAGTAGCGCCTCACATGAAGATGCCTTTCTATGCTTATGATGATGCGAAAGTGGAGGCTTCTGACGTTGCGCAAGTTCTTACTGAGACTGGGGCGGATATATTAGTTAATTTTCTTCCGGTGGGGAGCCATGAGGCGACGCTGCGTTATGCTCAAGCTTGTCTTAAAGCTAAATGTGCTTTGGTTAATTGTATTCCGGAGTTTGTGGCTTCTGATGTGGCTTGGGCGGGGCGGTTTGAGGATGCGGGTTTGCCTGTTGCAGGTGATGATATTAAGAGCCAGTTGGGAGCTACGATTTTGCATCGGAGTTTGGTGAGGTTGTGTGTTGACCGTGGGATTAAGATTGAGGAGACTTATCAGCTTAACTTGGGTGGGAATACTGATTTTTTGAACATGACGGTTGAGGACAGGTTGAAGACGAAGCGGATTAGTAAAACTGAGGCGGTTACGAGTCTTGTGCCTTACGAAGTGCCGACGCGCATTGGGCCTTCTGATTATGTTCCTTTTCTCGAGGATAAGAAGATATGCTACTTGTATATTAAGGGGCGGAAGTTTGGTGATCAGCCGGTTACGGTGAGGGCAAAGTTGGAGGTTGAGGACTCGCCTAATAGTGCGGGAGTAAGCATAGACGTTATAAGAGCAGTGAAACTGGCGAAAGACAGAGGAATCGCAGGACCTCTGATTAGCATTTCATCGTATGCATTTAAGCATCCACCAGTGCAGGTTCCAGACAGTTTGGCAAGACAGTGGGTAGAAGACTTCATCAAAGGAAAGCGAGAACGATAGAGGTTTGCCATATCAGGAGAGGATGACATATAAGAAGAAAACTCCTGGTTTGAAGTTTGCTTATGATGGGACGCGTGTGAGGCTATAGAGCACGTAAAGTATTTATTTCTTTATGTGGATGCTATCGAGTCTTTAGGCTTTGGTTGATGCCCATTGTCGCTTCTTTCTGGGATTCGACAATATATTCAGCGTATGAGAATGCTTAGTCGTAACGCTAAGCTTTACCTAGTGGCAACTATCCTTCAAGGTTTAAGTTTTGGAATTTGGGGGGTCATATTTTACTTGTATCTTAACCTAAGCGAGGTGGGTTTTCAACCCGATTTTATAAGTAATATGTTCACTGTTGGAGCTATAGCCACTGGTTTTGTAGCGTTACCTGCGGGCTTGATTTGTGAACGTATAGGTCCTAAGAAAGCACTGCTTGTCGGTTTAACGGCTAACCTCATTAGCTTTGTCCAAATTGTTGCTCTACAGCCATCAATTCTTCTCTTCGCCAGCCTTGCTTCAGGTTTAATAGGTACTCTGGGATGGGTAGCCTCATCGCCTTTCATGATGGAGAACAGTAAGCAAGAGGAACGCACATATCTTTTCAGCATTAACTGGAGTTTAATGATAATTATGGGGGTCATAGGCAGCTACGTCGGAGGTATTCTACCAGATCTGTTCAACGGTTTACTGAACTTGAACACGGGCGCAGAAGGGGTAGCCGTTGGGTATCGCATCTCCTTAGTAATTTCGGTTGCTCTATCCCTAGCTGCCGTGGTTCCGATATTGCTGATAAAGGAGAGCAAAATGCTGCAAAGGCAAAATATAGGCGAACTCATGAGCCTTCGAAACATTCAAAGTCACTGGACAATACTCAAATTTATGATACCCACAGCTCTCATAGGCTTTGGAGCGGGGTTCATAGTGCCTCTTTTCACCTTATTCTTCAGTCTAAAATTTTCTGCCACAACAGAACAGATAGGCATAATCTCTGCCTTAAGCAATGTTACACTAGGCGTAGGCACCCTTGTTGCGCCAGCACTTTCAAGTAAATGGGGTAAAGTGAAAAGCATAGTCATATGTCAATACCTATCCATGCCTTTCATCATGCTTATAACTCTCTCACCAAACTTGGCCTTGGCTTCAACCGCCTACATAAGCCGTACCGCCTTAATGAACATGGCAGGACCTATAAACTCCACATTGCAGATGGAATCGGTAACAGAGGGAGAACGTGGCACAACAAACGGTTTGATGGTTATGGCGGACAATATTCCACGCGCGGTAACTGCTTCTATTTCGGGAGAAATGATGACAGGAAGCGACTTTTACACGCCCTTCCTCTTCACGACAGTTACCTATTTCATAGCAAGTTCGCTGTATTTCATATTCTTCAGAAAAGCGGAAGCGAAAATTGCCAGTACATAAGCTGAAGACACAACCTCAATATAATCAAATTATATGTGCAAAATGAAGAAGAAATTAGGAAAATAGGTGGAAACTAGTTTTCTTGACGGAGAAACTCTTCAAACAATTGCGCAGCCTTTTCAAGGGGCACTATTT
>Ga0224506_10000621_pt1 | contig 28742 bp, 37 predicted proteins | sample SF_Jan12_sed_USG_2_FD_169108 | JGI IMG/M metagenome (GOLD analysis project Ga0224506, IMG submission 169108) | Sediment microbial communities from San Francisco Bay, California, United States - SF_Jan12_sed_USGS_8_1 | ecosystem: Environmental > Aquatic > Marine > Sediment | place: USA... | reverse complement strand
CGACCGATAACCCGGGCATGCGATGGACATGGTGGCCGCAGGTCGCGACCCTCGAGGACGCGGTCGGACTGGTGGAGCTCGAGCATCTCGGCGGGCAGTGGTGGGTCTGGAGGCTCAGTCAGACGGGGCAGGTGATCGCGGTCGTCGAGGCGGCGAGGGTGTAGCCGTTTGGGGAGTGCAACAAAAGTTGCGTTGACGGGTTGTCGTGCCGTCCGCTAGCCAGCTCCAATGCGTTCGCTCATCTTCATCATTTTCCTTTCTGGAATGTCGACTGGCTGCGCCAGTGTCTACGCTAGGACCTCCTTACCGGGCGGACGTCAGCTCACGATCACTGGCTACGGAACCAAGGCATCAGCAGACGTAAGGTGCCTGCGCCCATCGGCAATCGAGGCGCTGACAGGAGGCCAGGTGCCTCCCGAGGCTCCCAGAAGAAGCTGCTACTGGACGGTGATACTTGCGAGCGACTCATCCGCAATATCGCGAGCGATCTCTTCCTACCTCACCGCAGAACGAGATCTTCTTGGAGCTAGCGTCCTCCCCGGCAAGGAGGTCGGGTCGGATCAGCCAGATCCAGCTCCCGAACCGGACGCAGATCCGAAACAAGAGCCCATTGACGTTGTGGATGTAGCCAACTCAATCGTTGTTGATCTGCTGGTCTCGCCCCAGGTGCTGTCCGATGCATACGTTGAGACCACTCTGGTCGACCTGAGTGACGAGGAGAGGGGTCGAGTTATCGCCCGGCTCCGCGCGCTGGCCGCCGACCTCGAAGAAGCCGGCGTTGAGACGTCGGCTCTAACGCCAGTCTTGCAGTGACCTAGGAGGAATTCGCGATGCGTAGCGTTTGGATGTCATTGGTGATGCTCGCCGTCCTGCCGGGCAGCGGCTGTTCCACCATCACCTACACCATATCGAACGGCACTACCGGCCAAATAGAGCACGAGGCCAAGGCTAAAGGCCCTGGTGGCGAGACGTACGCTGTTGCGGTCTTCTACGGCCCAACAAAGACGGTTGGAAGCACCGCACGTGGGGACAGCAGCGACCTGGTCGACGCGACGGCGAGCGCGGGTAAGCTCGCCGTCGAACTTGCCCGTCGCACCGTGAGCACCGTGAAGCCCTAGCCCACCGCCGGCAGCGTGCACGCCCCCCGGTGGAGCCAATCGGCCCACCGCGCCAGCACCTTCCACTGCTCCCGGCCCACGAAATTCTCCGCCCACCCGATCAGTGCCCGGATCTCCTCCCCGTCGTCGACGAAGCCGCTCAGATGCCAGTGGAGCTCCTCGGCGCTCTTCGCGCGGACCTTGCCGCCGACCCTCGAGTACGTCCCAAAGTTGGGGACGACCTCGATCTTCGAGCGCCAGCCCTCGCCGGCGACCCTCTCGGCGGCTCGAGCGAAGTCGGCCGTCGAACGGTCGACCGCCTGCTCGTCGACCGTGTAGGTCTGCCCCCCGATGAACGTCCTACCCTCGAAGCGTTCGACTAGCGCTCGAGCGTAGGCATAGAGCGGGAACCATTTCAGCCTGACTCCTGACCCGTACGTGCTGAGCCCGCACGCATCGAAGCGGTCGGCCATGAGCCCGACGAGCTCGCGGGCGCCCGCCTCTGCGGCGAGCTTGCCGTCGCCCCTCCGCGCCTTCGAGGGGTTGGCGCCGAGCTCGGGATCGAGGATCGCCCTCCGGTGGTCGCCTGCGCATGATGCCATCGCGTCGGCGAAGGCCTCCTCCTCGCCGAGCCACGGGTAGCCCCACACCCACGGCTCGACGCCGGCCTCGGCGAGGGCGTCCATGTACCGGCGGCAGACGTCGATCGGGTTGATGAGCCGCGTCCGGACTCGCCCGTCATCGCCCCGCTCCTGCCACGGACCGCCGATCGCGATCCACTGAAGCCCGTGGTCGGCGCACCTTCGGGCGAAGGCCTCGGGCGCACCGTGACGGCGCCGAGTGATGCGTCGGACGTAGAGGGCGAGGCCGGTGGGCGTCCCGCGCGCTTCAACGGCCAGGTCGTGCTGCGTCACGGTGCCGCCAGGTTCCCGTAGACGAGTCTCGTGACGACTGGAAACCAGATCGTTTCCGCTCCAGCGACGGCCTTGAGCTGGATCTGCCAGCGCCCGTCCGTATCAAGAAAGGCTGCGTTCGGCACGATCGCCTGTGCATAGCCGTCGGTCCCGTCGCCGACGTACCCCGGTAGGGTCGTGATCGTCGCTGCGGTAGCCGTCAACGACTTCGACACGCCTGCCGGCGACTGAAAGAGCATGTCCACCGTCCCTCCTGAGAAGAACGGCGAGAGGTCGAACGCCTGGTAGGGCTGCGTCTTCGGCGACCCTGGGTTGAGGTCGTGGACTCGAATCACAATCGCGGCTCCGATCGCGCCCACGTGCAACTGTGCTTCGATCATCGCGCATCCTCCTTGAACACCGTTGCGCCGCCAACTTGCTCCACGAACGATCGCGAGCCGTGGGCCTCATGCAGAAACGCGCGCGCGCAGCCAGTCTCTTCGATGGCGACAAGACCCGCATCGCCGGCGCCCACGGTGGGCAGGTAGAACGCTTCGCCCGACGCGATGAAGACGGGGTGGATCGACCCGTCCGCGCTGACCGTCGGCACCCAGAACGTCTCGCCCGACTCGATCCGCGTTGGCGCGATCGTCAGCCCGATGGAAGGGACGTAGAACGCCTCGTCCGACTCGATCCGCGTTGAGACGTGGATGCGGTGCCCGATGGACGGGGTGTAGAACGCCTCCGCGCTGGCCAGAAACGCCGCGGTGATCGTTTGGTCAACCTGCGGCGTGTAGTGCGTCTCTTCGCTGGCGATGAACGAGGGGGCGATCGTGGCGCCAGAGGTGATGGTCGGCGTGTAGAACGTTTCCTCGCTCGCGATGAAGCCGGCCGTAACCGCCTGGTCGACCTGCGGCGCGTAGTGCGTCTCTTCCGAGGCAATGAAGGTCGGCGAGATCGTGGCGCCAGCATCGATCGTCGGGCTGTAGACTACCTCCGCCGACGGGATGAACGCGGGCGCAATGACGTCATCGGCCTCGACGGTTGGCGCGTAGAACGTCTCGCCCGACGCAATGCTCGAGGGGAGAAGCGAAAGCGACGAATTGCTAAGACTGCCACTCGGAGTGTTCGTATAGCTGTCGAGCGCGGTGCCGTCCGCTTTCGCCACCCGCCACTCGATTGTGTGACCCGTGGAGAAATCGAGCCCGACCGCTTGCCAGAGGAACTCGAGCTCTACCTCATCGCTGCCCGCGAACGTGATTGCACTGATGACCCCATCGGTATCCATCCCGCCGTTGGGCGTGATGAATGTACCCGCGCCGAGCTGCTGTGTGGTGTTGTCCCCGTCGGTGTAGTGCGTCGTCTTGTAGAGCCGGAGCACGGAGGACGTCTCCGTCAAATTCGTCCAGGCCCCATATCCGCCACCGGAGTTGTATCGATATTGAAGTCGGAACCCTTGGCTTCCTCCGGTGCCGCTGGTCTCCTGGATCAAGAAGCGTGTGCGAAAAACCCTATTCGCGGAAACCGTACCACCCGAGACGTTGACGCCGGCAATCCATGTCGCCGTGAGGTCCGTCCCGTTGTCGTTCCGGAGTCGATAGCTGTCTTGGTCAAACGTGGCCATGGCTCAGAGAGTGAAGATGGGGGTCGGCCACCCGACATTGACGTCTTGGGAGGAAGGGCTTGCAGGCAATCCGGTAGCCGTGTCGATGTAGGCGATGAGGCGCGAGGTCGAAGACGACCCTTTCCAGTCCACCAGGACCACCGCACCCGCGGAGCCCGTCACCGAGGTAAAATGAATGCTGTAGGCGCCCGCCTTTCCATTGGTGACCGTCTTGCCTCGCAGCGATGCGTAGGTCCCGAGCACCCCGCTGATGGCCGAATAGAATTTGTGCGTCGCGAGGTTCACCGTGTAGACCCCTGTGTCAATCAGCGCCGCGCGAATGTCCCCGGTTTCCCAGTTGATCGATCCGTCCAGAAACCCTTCGCGGCCACTGGCGTATAGAGCGTTCGCCACAGCTACAGTTTGAAGATGCCCGACGCGTTCCAGGTGACGGTGATGTCACCGCCTGAAGGCGTCGCCGGGAGCCCGGTCGCCGTGTCGATGTAGGCGATGAGGCGGGACGTGGCGCTGAGGCCGCTCCACTTGTAGAGCACGACGGCTTCGACGGTCGCGCCCGAGACGCCTGTGAACACGATGTCAGCCGCATCGGCCACCCCGTCGGTCACCGTCATGCCCGTCATCGCGGCACCCAGCGTCGCGACGATGCCGGAGAGGTCCGAGTGAAACTGGTGCGTCGCGAGGTTCACCGTGTAGACCCCTGTGTCGACGAGAACAGCACGGATGTCGTCCGTGTCCCAGTCGATCGATCCGTCCAGAAATCCCTGGCGTCCTTTGTCATACAATCCGCTCACAGCTGCCTCCCTTTCACCGGCCTAGGCCGTCTGCCCAGTCGTCGTGCTTCTTGGTCACCTCGTCGGCGCCGTGCGGGGCGATGCCCTTGAGCTCCGCGATGACCTCAGCCGTGGTCTTTTGTTGGTTGAGGAGACCGGCGCCCGCTTGAGCTCCGGCGCCGACAATGCGCGCAATCACGCCCCACTTGCCCGGCAGCATTCCCCCAGCGATCTCCAGGATGGCTCCTCCGCCCTCGAGAATGTCCGACGCCGACAGTTCTTTTGACTCACTCATTGTCGTCCTCCTCTTGGACCAACGCCGACAAGATCGGCGGCACGGGTGGCATTCGCAGACCGACCGCTTGGAGCGCTGCTGCGAACGACCGATAGGCGCGCACGAGGTTTTCGGCCAGGGGAATCGCGAGGCCTGCGTCGAAGCCTCCCGCGGCGTGCATCGTCGTGAGCGCCCGCACCCACGCGCGGTGCGCGAAGCGCAGACCGTCGTGCGCCTCCCACACCGGAGCCCACTGCTGGCGCACAGGGGCGACTGCCGCCGCGTACTGGTCCCTGGAGCACGCCGCCTCTGCTGCCGGCCTCTCGAGGGCTCCCTGGCCACAGGCGGCCTCGATAGCGCGACGTTCGGTCTGCTCAAATTCCCGACGCGCCTCGGAGCTGAGCGAGTTCACCACACGCTCGGTCGCCAGAGCAGCCTTGGCCTGGCCGCGAATCGACGCCGGGGTGCAGCCCTGCGAGCTCCACGCCAACACAGCGACGATCATCAGCATGATGATCCCGCCTGCGTCGGGAGGCGGGGGAGGCGGCGGGGGTCGTCGAGACCCTTCCTCGATCTCGCGTCGCTCCCGTCGCATGCGCAGGTGGTCCCATGTGCTCGTGCCCTGATGTGCGGGGCGTCCGAGGCTGATGCGGGGGAGGAGCATCTGCACCGTGTCGAGGGTGACCGACATCCATCCGAGCTGTCGTCGGAGCCACGCTGCGCGCTCGTCGTCGCCCGTCTCTGGAGTGCGCGCCGCCTGCTCTTCGAGGCGCGGCACGATCGCTTCGAGCACACGGACAACCGCGGTGAAGGCTCCGAGCACGACGAGCGCCCAGAACGTGATTTGTTGCCAGATTGCGGGATCTATTTCCATCTCTACCTCCCGGGCGCGTGGCTCGGGTGAGCGCTCCGCCCGCGTGCTGATTCCATTCGCTCGACTCGATCGACGAGCGTCTTCGTTAGGTGCAGGATTTCGCCGAGGGCCTGCTGTTGACCGCGAAGCTCGGCGGAGATCGCGCGAATCGCCTCGCGTCGAGCCTCGGCCTCGGCGGCGAGGTCGCGGAGTGCGCGAATGATCTCGGCGCGCTCCTCGCGATCGCGGAGCAACGCCGCGAGCTGGTCCGCCGACACCGCGGGGTGCTGCCCGGTCGGGTGCTGCCCCGTCGGCTCGGGGCCCACGGCCGGAACCGCCTGGGTTGCTGGGGGCCTGGCGCTATCACGACGACGCTCGACCGCACGTTTGACCACGGGCGCAAGCAGCTGCCACAGCACGACGAGGGAAAGGCCGACGACCCCGAGTTCGGCTGGGTCAGTCACAGCAGCGCCTCGGGGTACGGGTCACTGGACACGCTCGATCAAAAGATGGTTTGCTGTACTGCCTACAGTCGCCAATGTGCCAGCGTTCGCAGAGCTGAAGTAAACCAAAATCTTTTGCGCAGCAGGCGTTGTAATCTGGTAGATACGTTCTATCCCAACCGAGTCGGCCCATGCCGAAGATGCTATGTACCGATTGCAATAACCCGTACCTATAACCGTTCCCGGTCTAGCGGTGCCAATGGCAAGTTCAAGTTTCATGTCTACCGGATCGGCAACATTCGTGTGTGTGATAAGCGACTGCGCACGAATCCGATAGGTTCCAGCCTCGGGAACCTGAACTAGATTTGACGCGATAGTGTAGCCACTTCGGTTTATCGTTTCTGTTAGCGTCAGAATGCCGCTGTTATGCGCGGTACTACCGCCAATTGCGTACTCGGCAATGGAGCCCGACCGATTCCGATCCGTGTCCCACGCGGTGTCGAGCCACGCGACCGCCGTGTTGGCCTTCGGCGAGACCCGGAACGCGCCGTCGAACCCATAGGCGAACTTCGCCGCCGCGCTCGCGGTGCTGTCGGCGGCCCAGTTGGTGCCGGTCCAGCGTGCGTTGATCGTCTCGACGTACCCGATCGCGGTCGCGTAGCGACGACCATAGATCGTGCTCGTGACCTTCCAGCGGGACATGTATTTGAAGGACCCCGTCGGCGCGACCGTGAAGTCGATCGGGATGTCGGTGTCGGTCGCAGGGTTGAGGCGGAGACCCGGGAACGTGTTCAGCGCGGTGAAGATGTTCGCGAGCGCAACCCCTGCCTTCTCGCTATCCAGCTCGTTGATCGCGGCCTGCGCGTCGGTGGCTGCGATGTTGCCGGCGGGCGTGTTCGGCAGCGACGCAGCGGCGTTGAGAAGAATGGTGCGAAGCTCCGCAGTCGTCAGCTGGCGCACTGTCTCGACGCCGGGGCCCTTCGGAACGCTGACGTCATCGTAAACGAAGACATCTGTCTCGGCAGGAGTGGGGCTCGATACCAAATCGCGAGGTAGCTTGGCTGCCATAGGACCCCCTAGAAGACGGCTCCGGTGAGAAGCGGGCTGCCGTCCGCTGTGACCGCAAGCCAATCGGCATCGCTCACGAGCAGCACTTCGTCGTCGAGCGTGGGTGTGGTCAGGAGCGCCGGCGAGTCGTAGAGGAGAAGACCGTACAGATGGGCGTGTGCGTCCATACGGCATCGCAACAGCGGAAGCAGCGCCAGCGTGCCAGTTCCGACGACTTCCTTGATGAATGCCCAGCTGATGTCTGCGGGGTAGTCTTCACAGGTGTCTTCGCAGGTTGCTGGCACGTACCGATGTTGAAACGTGACCGTGTATCCGATTGTTGCGACGATTGCCTGGAACGTCGCTTCCGACTGGTCTCCGGAAGCGATCAGTTTGCTCACGACCGCGACCTGTCGCTCCCCGTTGGTTGTCGGATTCTCCGCGCAGTCGGGAAGGCCTAGAGCTGCCTCCCATTCATCGAGCGTTTCGACCGACCTGGAGGGAAGGGATTCGGACCGCAGACCATCGACGCGCTCGTGTAGACGCGCTTGCTCGACGGACGCCGCCTCGAGGAGCCGGGCCACGTTGCTCTCGGGCCGCTTGCTGAGCCCGTCGCCGGGCGGCAGGAGCCTGACTGCAACGTCGCGGTAGCGCGCGACAAGCGCTTCGGAAGGAGCGGTCACCGGTATGCTCCCGTCAGCAACCAGGCATCAGGCTCGCGAACGAATAGCCATCGATCACCGAGGGAGATTGCCCGCTTGTTCGCGTACGTTCCGTTGACGCGGTCAGATCCGACCAGCGTGCGGTAGTCGCTCCACGTGCGCCCCCGGTCGAGCGACACCTTGGCGTCGGTCGTCGAGTCGCTGAAGATCGTGGAGTGACCGTCGTGAACCGACCGATTGTAGAGCTCGGCCGTCGCGCACACCGCGGTCCACGTCGCGCCGCCGTCTGTGGACTCCAGCACCCGCTCGCTCGTGCCGACGAGCCACACGTCGGTGTCGGGCAAATAGTGGATGGCCTCGGACGTTTCGGTGGCGGTCCCAGTGAACACGATCGAGAACGTCGACCCGTCGGTGGTCCGCAAAATCTCGAAGTTTGTGGCGCTACCGATCGCGACACACACCACTCCAGCCTCATCCGTGCCAAGCACAGCGTCAACCTTCGTAGCGTCCGATGAATAGAGCGATGTCATCGAGGCGAGGACGCCCAACGAGAGGTCGTTCGATTGGTAGATGTGCCGCGTCGCCCCGGTGACCGCCGAATAGACGCGTTTGTAGAACGGGCAGTAGACGGATGCGTCGCTCGTATGAGCCACGGTCACGAAGTCTGCGGCGGTCGTGTATCGGCCGTAGTCGAGACTATTCACTCCGTCTCGGATCAGCCGGTAGTCCTGGTAGCACCCGACAACCTCCTGGGGGTCGGTGAGCGCAATCGATGCGATCGTGGTGACGTTGTGGAAGTAGTCGGTCGACTTCAGCATGTCGAAGTTCGCGCCGTTCTTCACGATGGCGCTCACCTCGCGCGTGTAGGCGTCATCGGGCTGTCGACACGCCCCGATCAGTTCGTGGCTACCGGGCGCTCGGCATCTGTGGATGTTCTTGATCGCACGCCTCGCGAGAATGCGGTGGATGGCCTCGAGAAGCTGGCCGTTGTCCCCCTCGACCAAGGCAATCCCCATCGCCTCGATCACATGTGCGGGCGCCTCCTGTACGGCGTTGCACCAGGCGGCATTGAACTGGGTCGGCGCATCGGGCCCTGACCTGTCGCGAAACCCGGCTTTACCAGGCCCGTTGGCATTTGCGTCGGCGGTCGCGGTGTTGATTCGGTGCATGTCTACAACGTGGAGAAGCTGACCGAGCCAGCGTCGAAGGTGAGAATGTTTCCGACGCCTGGATCGACATCGGCGACCGGCGAGACCAGGGCGTGGTCCTCCTCGCCGGTGGCTGTGCTGATTGCTTCCTTGATGTGGCTGAGCGGGAGAACCCCGTCGGGAATCGCTTCCCGGTCGATGAGGTCTTCGATCTCGGCAAGCACCGCCGCTCTCACCGCCGCGGTGTTCGGGCTGAGCTGGATCGACAGGACCAACGGCACGTCCGCCGGGACCGTCATGTCGACCGAGAGCATGAACGTGGGTGCTTTGCTCACGACGTACGCGAGCACCGCGTCGGCCTCCGCGGCTGACGGAATCCCGCTGTCGGTCAGGAATGCGATCCGCACGGTCCCTGGTCCATTGTATTTGGGCCACTCCCACGCCTTGACGACGGCCACGGCCGGCGTGTCGAGCATCCACCGCACGAAGTCGCCATCGCCACCCGCCCTCGGCGGTTTCGACAACCGGAGCGCTAGGCGCGCAAACACATCGGCGATGGACTCGAGGTCGGCGCCACCCGCGATGTCCTCGTCGGCGACCCCTTCTGAGTCGACGCCGATGATCGGAGACGACAGGGAGACTTTCGCGCCCGCCGCGGCGTTGCCCTGAGCCCCAGCCTCTTCGGCAGTGATCGCGACTGTGGCCGAGCCGCCCGTGATGGTTCCATCGGCGTCGACCGTAAAGGTGGTCCCATCCGACAGTTGCACCTGGGTTCCCGCGGGGATGACCGTCGTGTCGGTCCCGGTGAACGTCACCGCTGGCCCGACGGCGACTGTCGCTGCCTTCCGGGGTGGGTCGAGGAACAGGCCGGCCCACTCGAGAATGGTGTCGTCGTCGCAGTGGCGACCCGGCACGATCTGCTTCGCTGCCCAGCCGATGTGACCGTGCTGGCCATGTGCGAGCCCCGCGAGGGTTCGGGCTAGAATGTACTCGAAGCTCCGAGGCAGGAAAGGGTCACCGCCGAGGCGAGACTCCATATCGGCGCGGGTGCGCGTCGCCAGCTCGGCGAGGGTGGGCCTAGTAAAGGGCACTTCCCACCTCGAAATCCCAGACGCCGACGACCGACGGCGCGAGCTCGCTCGGTTTCGTGATCGACGGGTAGACCGCGATCGTCCCACCAGGCGTGTACCGCGCCGATACCTCGACCGACTTCGCCAGAAAGTACGGCGCTCGCATCATCCAGGCGAGGGCCTCCGCGGCCGCGTCGATCGCAAACAGCCGGGCCGCCTCGTTGGCTGCCATGTACTGCAGGATCCAGAGGCGCGACCCGGTGACCTCGCCATCTAGCGCGTCGGCCCAGTAGCCACTTCGGGCGATGTCGTCTGGGACGGGGTCCCCGGGGTGGGCCGGCGCGTCGAGGCACAGGCTGTTCTGGACCAAGGTCTCGATGCCTGCGCCGGCTAGGAGGTGGCCCTCCTGGCGGACCAAGTCACCGTCACCGGTGGCGTTGTCGTAGGCGACGACGAGCACCCCTTCGGAATGCTCGCGCTGGGGGTGCGTCGTCGACTAGGTGCCGTGGACCTTGTCGGCCGCCGTGGATTGCTTCCCGGCCGACGCTGTGGTCGCCGTCCCCTTCAACGCTAAGCCCCCGTCGTGAAGGACGGGCGTCCAACCAGTGAGGACATCCCAGATCCGCTGAATCTCAGCGTCCACCCGATCAGCCCGGGCCAGCTTGGACGCTCCCGTCTGCGCCGCGAGATGCACGTCGCCGGCGTCGTCGAGGAACACGCGCCACCCGTGCTTGTGATGCCACAGGCCCCCCTCGCCGGCGGCCACGTCCCTCGGGCGTTCCTTGCGCGGTGCCACGCATAGAAGCACGAGGTGATTGGCGTCGCCTCCGATCTCGAGGGCGACGCCCTCGCTTCCCTCCGGTGGACGGAACGACATGCCGTAGGGCTGCAGGTGCTCGACAAGGTCGGCGTCGTCGCCCTTCGTTCGGGACATTTGCACGGTCTGCACTCCGGTCGAGTCATCCACTCGGCCGAGAATCGCCTTGCGGATTGCGCCGCGCACCTCGTTCAGAATGGGCGCGATCAACCGCTCGAAGGCCCCTAGTTCCATACGCCACCCCTTCCTCGGGTCGGGTACCCGATCTCGTCGTAGGCCTCCGGTCGCGTGAGCTCGAGGCGGGTCAGGTAGGGTTCGTTCGGGCCGAACGTGTAGGCCACATCTACCACGATCAGCGTGCCGTGGACGCGGACCCAGTCGTCTTCGACGGGAACCAGTGTGTTCTGCTCCCAGAGGGCTCCGTCGTCGTCTCGCCACCCCTCGACGACGCACGATACCCGCTCGCTTTCGCCGGCGCGACGGTTGCGTTCGAGCACGGCCGCCTTTCCAAGGTCCCGGTTCCCCTCGGACCCGCTCGCAGTGACAAGAAGTGGGCGGTGCCGTTTGATCTGCGGGTCCGTCACCTCCCCGCTGAGCTCGGTGGCGCTCTTGCCGCTGAGCTCGTCGCTCGCCTGGGTCTGACCGCGGAAATGGTATTCCGAGTACCGATTGCGATGGGTGCCGCTCCGGGTCGAGCTGACGACGTTTTCTCCTCGGCGGAGCACGGTGCGGACTCGTCTCGATCCAGCTCGAGTAAAGACCAGCTCACCAGCGACCTCGATGGGGACGAATCCCCGCAGTCGTGCGGCCCGGGCCAGCACTTCGAAGACCTTGTCGCCGGGCTGACAGCGGAACCTTCGGAACGGCGCCCCAGGGCTACCATCGAACCGGACGCGAATCCCGAATGGCTTGGTGAGGATCGTCGCCACGTCGGCAAGCGTCTTGCCGCGAAACTGATAGCGGCCGAGGATCGAGCTGTCCACGATGTCGCCGAGCTTCCCGCGGCCGGCCGCTCGAGCCGATCGATGGGTCGCCGAATACCCGGTCTCGACGTCCTCGGCGTGCCCGTAGACTACGGGCTCCCCATCGATGGACACGACGCAGGCGTCGCCCTCGTCGATTGTCCAAAGCGCTCCCCCGGTCCGCTTGCTATCGACGTACTCGCACTCGAATGTAGGCGCAGCCTGGTCCATCGATAGCCGGACCTCTCCGCGCGTGAACCCTCGATACCGAGAGCCCCCGACGGATAGGGTCATATCGTGCTGGATCGTCATGACCGCAGGACCTCGAGATCGTCACTCGTCGAGAGTAGCCCCGGGTTTTCGGGGTTGTTCCGGGCCACGATCTCATCGCCCCTGCGAGCGTCCCCGTAGAGGAGGTGTGCGAGGAGCAGCGCCGGCATCTCGAATCGCGGCGTATACGTGCCGAGCTCCGGAAGCGCTGCTGCTGCAACGCTGAGGGCATCGTGGACCTGCGCGCGAAGCTCGTCCAGCATCACGAATACCTTGTCGCCCGGGTCGTCGTGGTCCGCGATCAGATCGATTCGACGAACGATATCGTCCCGGACGGCTAGCGCCGATTGTCTGCTGTCGTACCCGATGGAGGTGCCGACTCGAGCGGCCTCGGCCACCACGGCCACGTGGACGCTGCGCACCACGGCCGAGCGATTCTGGGCCTCCACCGACCGATTCGTCGAAGTCGACGGAATGTCGATGTAGGCGTCGGCGAACGACCAGATCACATCGACGGCGCGCAGCAGCTCGGACCCAGCCCCGATCACCGTGTCTCGCGTCTGCAGCAGGGGATCCAGTACACCCCGCACGATGGCGACGAGCTGCCCAGCGCATTCCGCCGGCTGGTCGAGGAGCGTCGATAGGTCGGCGTTGAACTTGCGCACCTGCCCACCGATCTCATCTGAGGCGTCGAGGGCCGCGCCGAGCTGCGACCGGGCCGTTTCGATCGCCTCCATCACGTCAGCGAATGCGCCCTCGCTCGACTCACGAAATGCCGCAGGTAGCCCGTCGACCGAGAAGTCGTTCGCGAAGTCATCGACCGCCGGCGCGGCCACTACGTCCGCGGCCGCGCCGGCGGACGACACCGGGTCCGAGGTGACGACGAGGCCTCCCTGGTCGGTGGCCCCGACGACGACGGCCACGAATGTGATTGCAGCGTAGCCACCGCTCGAACGGCTCTCCGTGACGTCGTACCCGTCCTCGATCTCGACCAGACGCGTCCCGCGGTACGGGTGGACGAGTAGTCCAGGACCGGGCTCGTCGAGCGCGTTCTCGAGGCGCTGCAGGTCGAGGTCGTAGTCGTCTCCGGCCAGGAAGGCGGTCACCGAGAAGGTTCTCTCCCCCATGCCGAGGTTGTGCACGCGCACCGCCTTCTCCTCGGCGTCCTGATCGGGGATTGCGACCTTCTGCTTCCGTCGACCACCTCGCGATCCGATCTCCTCCACGCTGAACTCGACCCCACGAAACGAGGCCTGCTGCAAACGCTCGAACCAGCTCACGACGCACCCCGGTTCGGTCCGGCGGTCACATCCACGTTCCGCTGGCGCTCACGGTACGCCGCGGCGAGCTGGCGCATCGACTCGATGAGCTCTCGCTGGCCGCGGTCGTTCCCGGCCTGAGCGAGGGCGCGCTTCAACATCCCGCTCTCTTCAGCTTCGGCGGCACGCTTGGCCCTCGTCATCATCTCCTTGTCGACATGAAGACCTCCCTTCATCCGACGCGTGGCGAGCCCAAAGCGCTCGGCCTGTTTGCCCGCGACCCCGGCTTCCAGGTCGTCCGCCTTCTTCCCGTGCTTCTCGCCCTCGTTCCAGAGCACGCCTGCCCCCACAGCCGCGGTGACGGGAGCAGCGATCGCCCCGATTGTCGCTAGCAATCCCCCGCCTCCGGCTGCGGCAGCTCCACCTCCAGCGGTAGCTGTCGCGCCGCCTCCGAATAGACCACTCAGAAAGCCGCCGCCGAATACCCCTGCAACTACCGACGTGAGACCCTTCACCGCGTCGGTGAGGATCGGGAACTCGGCCTCCAGCTCGGTCAGCCAACCCGAGGTATCGAGCATCGCCTGCGTCAGACGTTCGGTCTGATCGAAGATCTTCGACTCTTGAGTCGCGGTCGTGCGCTGCGCCTTGCCGACGATGTCCGCGTCGAGCGTCTTCTCCTTCTTCTCGAGGAGCCCCATCGCTGCGTCGCTGTCAATCTTCTGCCTGGCGGCGAGGGACATCGCGCCCTCGTCGCCGCGACCGGCCGCCCGCTCCTGGCCGAGGAGCGCCTGCATCGCAATCGCCCCCTCGTCGGTGCCCATGATTTTCTTCAGCGTCCCGATATCTCCGAGCTTCGCGTTGCCGCTCGCCGCCTCCACGAGCTCAGCGATGCCCAGCACGCTGCCATCCCACTCGACCACGTCGAGTCCGGCCTTCTTGAACCGCTTCTGCACGTCCTTGTCGGCGAGGGCCATCGTCAGCGCCTTCTGCATCGTCTGGACCTCAGCCGCCTTGACGCCGGTGCCTTTCTTGATCTGCTGGCTCATCGCCATCGACGAACGCAATGCGTCGAGGCCGGTCTCGCCGAACGCTGCGGCGTGCAGGCCGAATCCCTCCGGCATCTCCGTGGCGAAGTCCCGCAGGTTGATGGCTCCCTCGGTACCGCTTTGGATCGCCATGAGGAGACCCTTCTTGATCTCCTCCCCCTGCAATCCGAGGATGTCCTTCAGGTTCCCCTCGACGCCCACGAGCTCGGCGGCGCTCGCGCCCGTCGTCCGCATGGCGAGCGCGTTGATGTCCATCCGACTCGCATAGCCCTTGATGTCCGAGTGGTCCTCCTGGGCCTTGAGAGCTCCAGCGAGGAGATCGTTGACGCTCACGCCACGCTTCTTCGCGACCGCGGAGGCGTCCTTCATCATCTTCTCGATTTCGGCCTTGCTCATGCCGGCATCCGACCCAGCGAGGAGCAGATCGCGGCGCGTTTGCAGCGAGCGCGCCGTGATCTGCTCCTTCGTCTGCACGCCAAGCACCCCCTGAGACCTACGCGCGTACTCCATGCCGGCGTACGCCGCGCCGGCCGCGCCTCCGGCCACAGCGCCGAGAATCGACCGGCGCTTCTGTTGGCGACGACGCAGAGACGCCGACTCCTCGCGCTCCGCCTTCTTCTGCAGCTTGAGCTCTTCGCTGGCGCGCCTCTTTGACGCACGAAGGCGCTCTCGTTCAGCGTTCTTCCACTCTCGAACTCGACGCTGGTTCGCGCGGCGGTCGTCCGCGGCGCTCTTCTTCGCAAGACGCTCGAGGTCGGTCTTCGTTCGCTTGGCTGACTGGACCTTCGATTTCTCGGCCTTGTCGAAGTCGCCTGCGACAACCTTGAGCTTTCGGCGGACCGCGCGATCCCCGGTCAGCGTGATCCGTAGCGCGCCCTCAATGGCCATCGCTCAAGAGGAGCCGGAAGTAGTGGATCTGCCAGAAGGTGAGCTCGGAGACCGGGCAGCCATAATACGCAGCAAGCTCAGCAGCGTGTCGCGCTCCAAAAGCGCGAAAGTTGCCTGGTCGACCAGCGCTTTTTTTAGGGCACCATCGAGCTCCCGGACCTGCTGCTCGGTGAGCGAAAAGCGCGGGTTGACCTCCTCCTGCCACGCTCCGTACGCATCCCACAGGCGGTCGAGGGTGAGCACGTCGAGCTTTCGGACCTGCTCGATGACGGCGAAGAACGGCGTCGGGTTGTCGTGGTCCGTGCAGTCCGGATCGACGCACGCGCGGACGAGCACCTGACGTTGGTACTCCCGCTGCATCGCATCCGGATCGGCGTCGATGAACTTCACAACGTCGAGGTTCTTCCGATCGAGCTTCTGATGAAGATAGGACTGCGTCGCGATCCGGGCCGCGTCAGTGTCAGCCTCAGAGAGCAGGCGCAGGCCGACCATGGGCACGTCGGTGATGCTCTCGTCCTCGTCGAGGGGGCCTGGAAACGGCACCCGCCCGATCGCTCGGCGACCGGCGAGAATCTTCTGAATGCGCTCGTCGGAGAAGGTCGTCATGCGATTTGCTCGAGCGGCTGCCCTTCGAAGGTGAGCGGGATCATCCCGTCCGAGCTCTCGACCTCGCCAATCTGGCTCGCCTTCTTGCAGACGAACACCTGGTCGGTGTCGGTCTTGGCCAGAACGGTGCCGCCTTTGAAGTCGCGAAAGAAGCCGAGGTCGGTCTTCGGGCCATGGAAGGCCGAGCAGGAGATCTTCCCCGGGGCGAAACCGGTCGTCCGCTCGCGTCGCTTCCCCGAGGCTTCCATGATGGTCTCACGAATCGGACCGCCCATCGCGATCGTGGCGCCTGGAGCGACCGGGATCTCCTCGCTATTGATCACGATTGCGACCAGGCCGGTTACATCGTCGTCAGACATTGGCTACCTCTTGAAGGCCGTTCGCTTGGCGATGACCTTGAGCTCGTTGATGATGTTGGGCTCGTCGAGGATGTTCATCCGCGACGGGTCACCGGCGGCTCGCTCCGTGATGACCGAATCGGCGTAGGCCTTTGCATCCTCGATGATGCCGGCCTCCTCCATTTCGCCGGCCCAGGCGACCAGCTCGCCGCGGAGCGTCGACGGCGTCACGACGTTTGACCCGGAGGCCACCCTGGTGCCGTCGTTGGCCGCGTTCTTGGCCGCGAAGCGCTGGCTGGCCCGAGTCAGCCACGACCAGTTGAGGTACCCAAGCGCGTCGACGAGCGACCAGTCCTGATAGCTCGTGTCGGGCGTGTCGGTGGCCGGGTCCTTCGTGTAGGTGGTGACCAGCGACTCGATGATCGCTCGTCCCGCGGCGTCGCTCTTGTGGGTCGCGATCCCGGCCTCGAGGAGGAGCTGCCGCTCGTCACGGGTGAACTGGTTGGCCGGAAGGATACAATCCGGGAGCAGCTGCCCGAAGCGCGGCTTCACGACGAGAATGTTGCTCACGAGCACGTCCGCGGCGCATGCCTGAGCGGCCCAAACCTGAGGCGGTGTGGGACTCTTGCCCGACGCCATGGCGACGACATAGGGGCTGTTCCGCGTGTCCGCCCACGTGATCGTGGCCGCGTGCGTGTCCTGAATAGCAACAAAGATCCCGACGTCGCGGTCGTCGGTACCGTCCCAACGACTCTCGGCCTCGAGCTCGAGCTTGCCCATGTTCGCCGCGTCGCTGAGCGAGTTGACGATCCGGGTGTAGTGCGTGCCTCCAAGGACCGCGATGGCCGTCGCTATGTCCGGATCGGAAGCGCCGCCCGAGAAGTCTGCGACCACGGCCGAGAGGCCCGCCGGCATTCGCTGCTTCGGGTCCACGTTGAGCGCAAGGCTGAGGCCGTTGCTGGTCGTGCCCTTCCAGACGGCTGTCAGCGTCACGACTCCGAGGGCGCTATTTGCCGTCGCGAGCCACATCCACGGCGTCGTGGACTTGGCGGCCGCGGCGTCGAAGGCGGTCACGACGGCGGCCGCAGCGTCCGCCACCGCGTCACCGGAGTTGATCTTGACCGCGAACTCCATGCCGTTGAACCGCACGTAGATCGTCCAGTCCTCGGTGGCCGCGCCGGTGAACGTGATCGTCGCGGTCGCAGCCGTGCCGGCGCCCGCCTCGGCGATCGCAACGCCGGAGATCTTCGTGCGGGGGTTCTTCCGCATGAACGAGCACATGACAGCGGAGAGCTCGCTCTTGCCGAAGACATCCATTACTTGGCTCGTCGACGTGAGCGGCGTCGGGACCAGGTGCGATCCCGTCCCGTCGATCACGGTCGGGACGACAGCCAAGGCCAGCACGTGCTGCGGCTTCGCAGAGTCTCCCTCGACGGCGCCGGATGGATCGTTTTCGACGAAGGCGCCCGGCGTGAGGATGCCGTTCGGGATGGAGTTGAAGTCGACCATCAGCTACCCCCGTCCTTCTTCGTGGACTTCTTGGGGGGAGGCGAATCGCTGACCTCGATGCCGACGTCCCCGTCCTGCTTGCGACGCATCCAGTACGTTTCCCAGCGACGGAACTTCGGCTCCCGTAGGGCTAGCCCGCCCGGGGGCACGTTCTCGCGCGTGTCGGGGTCGCGGACGTTCAGGCCCTCGCGTGCGTGGATGGTGAAGATCTTCATGTGAAATGCACCTGCTGTTCATGTTCGCGGCCCTCGCGAACCTTGGAGGTATCCGACTGGCGGTAGATGCTGAGGAGTCGGTCGAGCGTGGCGTTGTCCGCCGCGAGAGCGGTCAGCTCGTACGACTGCTCGAAGGTGATTGCCCACAGCGAGAGTCCGAGCGCGTCAAGCTGTCCGGAGAAGAGGTTGCGTGAGCGCACGCGCTGCGCCGATCCCGAGGCGGTGTCGGACCATCGTTCCGCTTCGACCACAGCCTCGATGCGCTCCACGAGGGCCATCGCGACATCGCCCGACGACGTCGCAGGAACTGCCTTGCCGGCAGCGCCAACGTAGATCCCAAAGAGCGCATGCCGGTACGGCACGTGCATCGTGCCCTTGCGCTCGAGCCGAGAGGACCCGAGGACGGCGACACGTGCGTGGATGCCGTGCGTGAAATAGCGTTTGACGGCGGCCACATCGATCTCGCCGTCGTGCGCTTCGACCCGCCCCGCCAGCTCAGTCAGCTTGGCCTCGAGCCCGCTGACGATCGCGTCCCTTACTTCGATGACGCTGCTCATTGGAAGGCCCCGGCGACGGTGTCTTCGAGGAAGTCACTCAGGACGCGCTCGAGCTGCTGCTCGTTGTCCTGCGAAAGGCCCAGAAACGGCCGCCGCCCTTTTTGATGGTAGACGCCATAGGAGGCGCTGCTGCCGATCTCCACGGTGTTGCTGCCGAGAACGTTGTGGGTGACGGCGTCGAGCATCCGGCCGTGGTTGACCAGGATGTCGTCGTGCCTCGGGTTGTGGCGTCGAGCGGCGTAGGCCGGATCCAGGTCGGGCCACGGATTGCCGTCGGGGTCTGCCTTCTCCGCGGTGAGGCGTCGGCGGGTCTGACTCTCCACCTCCGCCCCGACCACGTCGAGGAGCTCCGCGTAGTCCACCTCGGCGAGCTCGATGATGGCATCTCGAAGAACGGCCGGTACCAGCTCGTCGAGGTGAACCGTCGTGTAGGCGGCCTCTACCATGCGAGCTTTTCCCGAGTGAAGAGTCGCCTCGAAGAGCGCATTCTCGGAGCTCCCGCCGACTCTGGCGCCGCCGGGTCGACGATGAGGGTCGCAATCCCGGTGGCCACCTTGTCGAGCCACGCGAGCGCGTCGTCGCGGCGCTTCCGTGGCTCTTCGGTCCCGCCGGCTCCGAGGAGATCGTAGTGCGCGATCCGAATGACCGCGTTGCGGAGCGCCGTCGGGACGGTGGCGAGCGGCAGGTACGCTGCGATGTAGGTGTCGGCAAGCGACGAAGCGGCCTCGAGAGCGGACGTCACCGCATCGGCGTCGGCGGTGCCGTTGCCGTCTCGATCGGCGGCCTGTAGGTACGTTGCCGTACCCAGCAAGGCCTCCATATCCGCTGCCGTCGCATAGACCACGTGTTACTCCTGGCCCCCCTCGCTCCGGTCGCCCTCCGGCTCCCCCGCTGGCTCGGGAGCCGTGAGGCGCTCGAGCTCCTTGAGCTCCTCGGCCTCGCGCAGCTCCTTCGCCTTCGAAGCGCTGATCTCGCGGACGACCAGGAGCTGGTCGGCCTTGATGTAGTTCAGCCGCTCCATGTCAGGGCGGCTGCCCTCGTCGAAGGCGCTGAGAGGCACGAGGTTGAGCCCCTGTGTGAAGGTGTGGCGGCCGCTGGTCCGCCGCGCCATTCGGGGCTCCTTGATCGTCACGTGTAGGTAGCGTTCAGCCATCATCACACCAGGTTGCTGGAGACGAGGATTTCGACCGCACCCTTCAGGGTGTTGGTCGCGCCATTCGCGTCGCGCTCCGCGACGAAGAGGTCGCGCGCGGCTCCCTCGAGGGAGGGCGGCACGACGATGAGGTTCGGGACGATCTTGAGGGTCTCGCCCTCGTCGTTCGTTCGCTCGCGCATCGCGGTCTTGGCCGCCTCGAAGCCGGCCTTGTCTAGGGCGACCTTGGCCTTGTGGGCGAGCTGCCAGAGGCCGAAGCCTGCGGCCCCTCGAGCGTGGGCGCCGTAGACCAGCTTCTTGCCGTAGAAGACGTTGTCGTCGTCCGGCTTGTCCTTCGGGACCAGCGTCGGGGCTTCCCGCTCCTGGTAGATCAGGGGCTTCAGCGACTTCTTCGTGTCGAAGAGGTACCAGGGAGTCGAGGCGCCCGCGTCGAGGTTGCTGACCACGGCCCCACCGACGGTGTGGTTTCCGAAGTATGGCACCTTGTCGTACCCGTTCTCCGTTTCGCCGAGCAGCAGCAGCGCGAAGATCATGTCGTCGGGCCACTGCGCGGCGGCCACCCCGTAGGAGGCGAAGATCTCGGAGTACATCCCGAGGTTGTCATCTTTCACCGCGTTGATGGGCACGGTGATCGAGCTCTCGTAGTCCTCGTTCTTGATCGTGTAGTCGTGCGCCCCGAGCTGCTTCAGGATTCGGTCGCCGACCCACTTGCGGAACTTGGGCCAGTTGTCGAGGAACCCGTACTCCTCGGCCGCGGTCGAGCTGGGAGACTTGGTGGCGATCCGAGGCCATTCCGCGGTGGAGTCGCCCCTCAGCGCCCCCATGAAGGCCGCTTTCCAGCCGATGTAGAGGTTTCGTAGGTTTTGACTATTCGGGATCATGACTCAGACCTTCCCCACGGCGACGTAGACGAAATCCGCGTCCACATCCCAGACCTTGCCGGCGATCGATTTGCCGGTGGCAACGATGGAGACCGTCTGGTCGTCGACGATGTAGCAATCGGATCCGATGTGCGACGCCAGCACCTCGTCCGCGCCGGCGCTGTTCTTGAAGCCGAAAATCCCCGAGAGGACCTCGACCGTCTTGTCGCCGGCCGCGCCGCCGGCGTTGTCGACTCGCGACTCCGCGACTCCAAGGACCACGAGGCTAACCGCGGTGGTTGCTGGGGTCGCGTACCCGGCGGCCTGAACGAGCAAGGCGCCCTCGTAAATGGTGACGGCCGCGGCCGCTCCGATCGTGCGCCGCCTGCCTTGCCGCTCCCAGACCTTCCCGTCTTCCGTGAGCGCCGTCATCGCGCACCCCCTTCCTCGTCACGCAGCGTTTGGAGGTAGGTCTCTTGGTCCCACCCCATCTGCCTGCAGAGTTCGACCTGCTCTTCCGTCAGGCCGAGCCCCTTGCTGGGTTGCTTCAGGCCGGCGGTTTGCGAAGCGTGGATCGACGGCAGCGTCTCGAAGAGGGCCTTGACCTGCTCGAAGCCGGCGGCCGTCGAGCACATGGCTCGATACTGCTCCATGCTGGCGGGGGCGATCTTGCCATCGTCCTTGGCCTTGTTCAGGACCCGGTCGACCTCGGCTGTGTGCTGCGCCTTCTCGATGGTCGCCAGCTTGTCCTCGGCGGACTTGGCCCGCTGCAGCGCCACCTCCAGGTCGGCCTTCGGGACCATCGTGCCGATTACGGGCACCGTTTGGCGGCCCTGCGCAGCCGTGATGATGGCGTCGGGGTCTGCGCTGGGGTCGATCCCGAGCGCAGCGCAAAGCGCCTTGATCTGTTCCTCGTTCATCGCTTTTCCGTCCTCTCGGGAGTTGAGCTGGGTCAGGGCCAGGTTCGGCCGGTTGGTGAGAGCCGCGCTGGTGAACGAGCGAACGCGACCGCTCTTGCGCTCCGCACGGAACGCAGGACTCATAAATCGGTAGTGCTTGGCGGCGATCTCGTTGGCCGCGACCTCGGTCCACTCTACGCGCGCCCAGATGCCGTCGGCGCGCGCCTCGAGGCGCTGCACCCAGCCGGCCGCGGGGCTCTTCTCGCCCTTGCCGGCTTTGATCTCGGAGGCGTGCTCCCAGTCGATCGCGAACAGGGCGTCGGCGCTCAGCCGGTGCGCCTCGGTCTCGGCGATCACCGCCGCCGCATCCTCAAGGCGGAACGCTCGGCCGTCGCGCCCGCGAATCTCGGGCCCCACCGGGAGCAGGTGAATCCACTCTGGCACGGTGCCTTCGGCAGCCAGCGCCAGCTGACACAGAATGGTTCCGCGTGCGATGAGGTCGTGCACGCAATGGTGGTGCCCTTGCTGGGGGTGCGTCGTCGATTGCGGGGCTACCGACGCGTCAGCGAGCGGTTCGGAGGGTGGTCGAATCCGGGGTCGATCCCCACGGGCACCAGGTACTCCTCCCCGGTGCGCTTGCTGCGCCATTTGCGACGCCGGATTCGCGGTCTTGCCGTCTTGATGCGCGCGGACTGCGGCCCGCCGCTCTCCGCGGCAGCTACGAGTTCGTCGTACTCATACCGGCTCACCTGGCGCACGTGGCACTTGCAACCGTAGCCGTTGGGCGGGTAGTGCGTGGCCCAGAAGGGATCATCGACGGGCAGTAGGAGCCCCGCCCATCGCACGTGCTCCGGCCGGTGGACACGGCTCGGGCCGAGCTGATAGAGCAGGTATGGATGGCTGCGTTTCGTCCTCTGCACCCGCTCGTATTGGCCGGCAGCCATCGCGGTCCGCGTGTTGGTCTCGTAGATCAGACGCAAGCGCGAGGGCACGTCGATATCCGCGACAGCTCCCGAGAACGGGTCCGTCACCTGCTGCGCGCCCCAGAACCCAGCGGCCTGGAGGCGAGGCTCGAGCAAGGCCACCCAGGATCGATAGTCGAGGCCTTCTTCGAGAGCGCCGTCAAGCGACTCCTGGACGAGCTCGAGCACGTCCTCCCGCATGAACTTTGCCGCGGTGAACGCGCGGAGGTGCTCCTCGCCGAAGATGTCGTCGTAGGCAAACCCCGGCTGGATGCCCTTCGCGAGGAAGAACCGGATCGCCTCGATGGGGGCCGCACGGGGATCGGTCATGGGTCGTCGGTGGCGTCGCCGAGTCCTCGAGACTTGAAGGTGGCCACGGCCAGGCGGCGAACGAAATCGCTCTCGTTGAGGTCCTCGCTCCCGTCGGCGAACCGCCGGAGCTCGGCCTTCAAGGACTCGAAGCTCGTGGCCCTCGCCGCGAGCTCAAGCACGGCGGCCACGTCGCTCGCGACCGGCTCCCAGTCGGCCAGTGCCTCGTCGACGATCTGATCGATGACGCTCTTGTTTCCCCGGCTCGCGTTGAGGTCAGGGCTGTCGCCATTGTCCTCATCGGTCTCATCGCCGTCTTCGTCTCCATCTTCCTCCCCTTCGTCGCCGTCCTTGCCGCTCATGCGATCCTCGAAGGCCTTGCGGGCGGCTTCCGCCTCCTCGGGGGTGCGCGTGGTGCTCTCGTCGAGCGGCGACCCACCGAGGATCTCCTCGTCCTCCTCGGGGTCTGGGATACCGAACTCATTCCGTGCCCAGGCGGCTGGGATCCGCATCCCGGCGTCGACCAGCACCTTGACGGTGCGACTCTTCGCCTCCTGGTCCTCGGGATCGTCGATCTGCGCCCGGAGGCGCGGGTAGTACTCCTGCGGACCGAAGTTCAGGTCGATGTAGGGCCGGACCACGTAGCGGTTGATCGTGCGCGCTACCGCCCGGGCGTCCGCCTGCACGCGCTTCCGGAGGGTGTCGGCGTGCGTCTGGCTTTGGGAGAGGCTGGCGCCTTCGTCAGTGGTCATCGTTTGGCCCAGGACTGCCTTGCTGACCTGCTTGTCCCACCAGTCGGCCTTGTTGCGGAAAAGGTCGGCGGCGTTTCCGCTGCCCGTGACTGGCTGCAGGAGCTCGATCGCCATATTGGCCGGGATAACGCCTCCTGCGTCGGTGCCGATGTCGTGGACCGCCTTTTCGAGCGCGTCGATATCGTCGTCGAGAGCGCCTTCCGGGTACTTTCCGATCCGAATCGGCATGCCGTACACCTCGACGAAGGCGAGCCAGTCCTTGACGGTGAAGCTCTTGGCCATGAATGCGATCGAGGCGATGCGGCCGAGTCCCGCACGAAACGACGGTCCGCTGCGAATGTGGCTCGTGTGCACCACGTATTTGTGGGGCAGGAGCGACTCCCCGTGCGGCGTCTTCTCGGTGATGATGCGGAGCTCGGAGAGCGTCTCGATGTCCCACATGAACCAGCGCTGCGTCCGCCACTTGTATTCGTCTGGTCGCCAGCGCTTCGCCTTCGTGTCCCAGATGATCTCGCAGATCGAGTACCCCTTCGCGGTGGCGTCGAGGAGGTCCTTCACCAGCCCCTCGAATCCGTCACCCTTCAGGATGTCGTCCCGAACGGCGCGGACATGCTCCTCCTTCGCACGGCCCTCGTCGTCGCTCTCGACATCCCACGGCGCTCCGGACACCTCGAGCTTCCTGGACTCGATCACCGAGGCGTAGTGCCCGTCCCTCTCCTCCATCTCCTCGGCCAGGGTGACATAGGCCTCGACATCACCGTCGTCGGCTGCTCGTACGATGGCGCCGAGGCGCTCCGGAGTGATGCCCGCGGCCTGGCTCGAGCGGTACGGGGATCGCACCCCCGTGATCGTCGGGCCGGCGATCTCGCGGCCTAGGTCCTTGCTCGTCACAGGCTTGGGCATGGTCGATACCTACTTTCGTCTGGGGTGCGTGCTCAAAGGAGCGCCCCACCTCGAGTCACCCGTGGGCGACCCTCCTTGTTGGGCCGACGAGCGCCCTTCGTGGCCAGTCCCGCGTAGAGCATCTGGAAGGCCAGGGAGATCGCGTCGACGTCGTCGTCGTGGCCACCGTCCTCCGGAGGGAAGTTCTCGAGCGTGGCGAACACGACGTTGTTCCACCGGCCACGCACGACGTAGATGAGGCCTTGTTCAGCGAGAGGGCTCCAGACCTTGGCCCAGACGGTCTTGTCTCGCGACGCCACAAGCTCGGTCACGGCCCAGCCGCGGAGTACGCCCTTCGTGTGCTCCACGTCGACCACGCCCGCCTGCCCGGGGTCCTGCCAGATACCGACCTCGACGCCTCGCCCGTCCTGCTCGGCGATCGCGCGCATCGCATCGTCGACGCCGGCGGGCCGTTTCCTGAGCCGCTCCACGTGCTCGAGCACGTAGAAGCCGTGGCTCGTCACGCTGAGCTTGGCGCCGACGGTCCAGTCCGGATCGGGGTTCGCCGCATGGGGCTCGGTCGCCGCCTTGTCCCAACACCGGACCGTCCGCACGACGCGCCCCGGCACATCGGCGACCGCATCGACCAGCTTGAACCAGTGCCGCTGGAAGAGCTCGCCGGCGCTCGCGCGGACGTCCCAGTTGCCCAGCTCGAGGCGCTGACGATCGATTCGGTTGAGCGCCCGCAGCTTGGCCCGGTACGTCGGATCCTTCTCGAGCAGCGCCGGGTTGTCTTCGAGCTTGGCGGCGATGAAGGTGATCGACATCGGGTCGCCGTCGGGGTGTTCCTCGAGGGCCTCGTCCTTGCTCGGAAACCAGTGGAGGTCGTCGCCGTCGCGGACGAACCATCGCAACACCCCGGAGCGGTCCGGGATCGGTAGGCCGTCCTGGCCGATCCACCAGTCGATGAGGCCTCGAACGAATGAGTCCGGGTCCGGGTTGCAGGTCGCGCGGATGTACGGGAGCACGCCGCTCGTCGAACGGCTGCGGCTGACGAGGTACCAGAACTGCGACTCGGTGAAGTGGGTAGCCTCATCGAACCCGATGAAGCCGTATTGCTTCCCCTGATGGTCCAGCTTGTTCTTTTCGTGCTGCAGGTGCCTGCACTCGATCATCGCCCCCGAATGGAAATGCCAATCGAGCGTCGGGTGTTCCCGGGCTCTCCCACCGAGCAGGGGATAGAGCCCCTGCGCCTCCTCCCAGATCGATCCGCCGCCGGTGAGCTGCGGGCTGGTACGCCTGAAGATGACGGCGGCGTAGCCATTCAGGTGAGCGCCCCGCCCGGCGTCGAATACGAGCGCCCAGGTCTTGCCGCCACCGGCAGCTCCCCCGTAGAACGCGATGTCCGCCTCGCTCGCGAGGAAAGCAGTCTGGGGCCCAGGCTGCGGGCCGATCTCCCGGACCTCGCGGGGCGCGTTCATGTCTTCGGCGGTGGCGGAGGCACCCGGCCGTTGTCGGGGTAGACGAACCGCACATCGGCTCCGGTGACCTGCACGTCTACCTTCTCGATGAAGTCGCCCTGCATCTTGCCGAGGAGCTCGCCAGCCTTTAGTCGGTCCTTGAACGTCGGCCCGGCATCGACCACGTCACCCTTCGGGGTCACGTGCGGTTCCAGCCCTTCGCCGCGGAGGATCGCCGTGTAGAAAGCCTGCCGCTCCTCGGCGGTCGCGATCCGGGCGCTGCTGAGCCTCTCGTTGATCTCCTCGATAGCTGACGCTACGCGAGGTTTTCCGAGGTTCTCGCGTCCCACCGCCTCGAGGGTCCTGCGGTTCCCTTTGTATCCCGCCATCGCCGCGGCCTCGGTCGCGTTGCCCTCGGCCGCGCCGGTGTAGGCCTCCACGAATGCCCGCTGTTTGTGGGTTAGGCCCTTCATCGCATCATCCTGTCGATGGAGATGCCGGTTTCGCGGGCGCGTCGGCAAATGGAGCGCACGGTGTCGAGGCCCAAGTGCTCAAGCATCCCCTGCGACCGCTCCCATGTGATGCGGCAGCTCTTGCTGGGGCAGCCGAGCGTGCGTCCGAGCTTGAGGTACCGTTCGAAGGTGATGCTCTCGACCCCGCAGACGCATTCGACGACCACGCGGCGCAGCTTCCCGCGGCGGCCGGCCATGGGTTCCGGTGCAGCTCGGCGCACGATGCGCCATCGCCCAACCTCGGCACCGAGGGGGAGGGGAAGCACCTTCGGCGTCGGCTCCTCGAGATCCGCATCGTTCACGCTGACCTCTCCGCCCCGGGCGTCGATCGCCTGCTGGCGGGCCCGCTTCAGCGCATCCAGGCCGCTCTCCTCGATGTAGGACTCGATGCGTGCGGCGATATCCGGCCGCATCGCCATCCCCGCCGCGTATCGACCGAGGGTCCGAAGGTCAGCTACCCGCTCCAGATGCATAGATGACATCTATTTGCGGTAGGGGTGAGTGGTCCACCTTGGGGCGGCTGATTGGGCGGGAAATGGCGCTCCGGAGAATGTCATCCACGTACCGCTAGGGGTGAGCCGCTACCGACGCTCCTCGATCGCTTCCCGCAGACACGGCCCCGTGACGACGTAGATATGCCCCTGCGCGCGAATGCGCTTCCACGTGCGCTCGCCGTAGCGCGTGGCGAAGTCAGTCCTCGGCGCCGTTGCTGGAGCGTCCGCCGTGGCCTTCTTCGGCACGCGAGCGATGTTGCCGAGGAGGAGCGTCTTGAACCCCCGCTTGAGCCGCATGTTGACCGTTTCGAAGATGCCGGACTCGGCCTCGTCTGCGTCACGCTCGTGGCCGAGCTCGTCGATGGTGACCAGCCGCTCGGAAGCCACGAGTGCGCGGAGCTTGCGAGCCTCTGCGTGCTCCTGCGCATGAGCGATGCATAGCTCGCGAGCCGTGACCGCGATGCCGCCGTGGTTGGCGTGCCACCACCCGGCGGAGACCGTCTTGCCGCGGCCCGTGGGGCCCAGGAGCACGAGGAAGGCCTGGCCGGTCGTCGACCATGGGCGTACCTGCGAAAGCGGCTGAGTCGGGCTCAGGGTCGCGCGAACGATGCGCCTGTGGTCCTCTTCCGTGACGCAGGCGTTCGACTCGATGAGTCGGCGGTTCCGGTGGTAGCGCTCCTCGGCTTGCCGCTCGAGGGTTGCCTCGCGTCGTTGCCGCTCGTCGATGGCGTCGAGCTCGGCGGGCGACGGGATGAGGCGCAGGTAGTCGACGCGCGTTGGCTCTCGATCGTCAGGCATGGTGCTGTCCTCCGAAGTCGTAGTCCTCGAACGGGTCGCCCTCGACGAAGTGGCTCTCGTGCGCAGGCGGCACGGGCCCCTTGGCGGGACCTCGAGGCTTGGGTGTCTGCAGGTAGCGCCCTGGGCGCTTGGCCAAGCTGCCGAGCGGCCAGTCTCGTTCGCTCGCCCACTCGTCGTCGTACCAGGCGGCGATCACCCGCTCGGCGAGGCGATGAGCGTCGAGCTTGCTCTTGGCGGCGCTCGCCTCGAGCCAGCGAACGAGCTTCTGGACGTGCTGCTCGGCGTCGGAGATGCCTGGCCACTGCAGGGCGCGTTTGCGCTCGTAACCCTCCCGGAGGAGCCGCAGGACATGGGAGCGGAGGCTCGGCGCTTGAGCGGCGTGGACGAGCTCCTCGTCGGTCATGCCGTGGTCGGGCTCATCGGAGGGCGCCTCGCGCGCGCGTCCGTCCGAACGTAGTGAGGACTCGGGACGGGTCGGGACGGGTCGGGACGGGTCGGGGGGCTGTGACACCTCCGCGCGAGCGTCGGCCTTCGGCTGCGTGACGGACGCACTTCTCCCGCGCGTGACTCCCGCGTGACCATCAGCGTGACAGTCACGGTCCGTCACGCGTGACGTGTCACGCCCTGTCACAGCGTGACTGCCGTCCGAATCGCCGGTCTTTCGCGCCCTTTCGCGCTCCCGCTGCCGACGCTTTCGCTCTCTAGCGGCCTCCCGTCTCGCGGCGCGGACAGGCGTGGTGGCCTCCTCCTGGTAGTCTTCGTAGTCGTGAATCTCGTATCCGGCGGACACCTCCTTCCACAGCTTCGCGTCTTTGATCTCCTGCACGAGCGCCGCCAACTGACGCTTCGTCCACGCGTGGCGGTAGTCGAGCGTATGAACGATCTCGCGCGCAATGAGGCCGTCTGTGGCGTGGAGGTTCGCGTGTGCGAGGCCGTTGTACCAGAGCCGGAATGCGGCATCGGACAGGCGCAGGTGCTTCGGATGCGTTGGCGCTCCGTCGTCGTGTCGGACCCAGGTCATGCACGCGCCTCCTCGATGACGGGTTCGAGCGCCCGAAGGCGCGCGACAGCCTGATCGAACGTCCCCCGGTCGAGCTCGGCGCCGACGGCCCTGCGGCCCTCGATGACGGCCGCGAGCAGCGTCGTGCCCGCGCCGGCGAACGGGTCGATCACGAGGTCGCCGGGCTCCGAGTAGTCCCGCACAACCGCCTGCATCAACCACAGGGGCTTCTGGCCGATCAGCCCGATGCGCTCGCTCGGTGGCGCCTGAGGGCCTCGGTAGTCGCTCCTGCGGTGTCGCTTCTCGGCGCGGC
>Ga0224506_10000619_pt1 | contig 28912 bp, 23 predicted proteins | sample SF_Jan12_sed_USG_2_FD_169108 | JGI IMG/M metagenome (GOLD analysis project Ga0224506, IMG submission 169108) | Sediment microbial communities from San Francisco Bay, California, United States - SF_Jan12_sed_USGS_8_1 | ecosystem: Environmental > Aquatic > Marine > Sediment | place: USA... | reverse complement strand
TCTTTAAAGTTAATTTCACCGTCATCGTTTAAAGGGGTTTGTTTAAGGTCAAGCGTAGTTACACGAAACATCTCTCCAGCTCCTTCGGCATCAGATCCAGTAATAATAGGCGTGTGTACATTAAAAAACCCTTTTTCATTAAAAAAGTTATGTACAGCAAAAATCATAGAATGGCGAATACGATAAATAGCACTAAAGGTGTTTGTTCTTACTCTTAAATGGGCGATTTCTCTTAAGAATTCTAATGAGTGTTTTTTTGGTTGTAACGGATATTTTTCAGCATCTGCATCACCTAAAATATCGAGTGTTTCAACAATTACTTCTACAGATTGTCCTTTACCTTGAGATTCAATTAATTTTCCAGTAACTGAGACACAAGCTCCTGTAGTAATTCGTTTTAATAATGCTTCATCAAAATTTTCAAAATTAACAACGGCTTGTAAATTATTAATTGTAGAACCATCATTTAGTGCAATAAACCTATTACTTCGGAATGTTCTTACCCATCCTTTTACTTTTACAGTTTGTTCTACTTGCCCTTGAAGAAGTAGTGTACTTATCTTAGTCCTTTTCACGGTTCTATCGTTTATTGATGAAGTTATTATACATGTGGCACAGTTCGTGTTATGAAGCCACATATTGTAAAGCGCAAAAAAACTATATTTTAGCCTTTTTGTCAAAGATTAATGAGAATTATAATAAATTTGGAGAACTTATCGTAAAGTATATTAACACAAATAACGTATGTTAAAACTCGGTTTAACTCAAGGCTTACAACAAAAGTTATCACCACAGCAAATTCAGTTCATTAAACTATTGCAGGTGCCTACTGTTGAGTTGGAGTCAAGAATTGAGGAGGAACTGGAAGAGAATCCAGCATTAGAAGAAGGAAAAGAAGAACTAGAAGAAGCTGAAAGTAATAATGAAGAATTTGAAGAAAAAGAGGAAACCACTACAGAAGAAGAAATAAATATAGAGGACTACTTGAGAGATGATGATGTAAGTGGCTATAAAATGCAAGGTGATGGAGGAAATGAAGAAGAAAGAGATATGCCTATGGCAACGAGGACTTCACTAAATGAGCAATTACTCACTCAACTGGGATACTTGGGTCTTGATGATCGGTTAAACTTGATAGGAAAGCAATTGATAGGAAGTATTGAAAGTGATGGATATATCCGAAGGGGTATGGAAGCAATACTAAATGACTTGGCTTTTTCACAAAATGTAGAAACTGATTTGGATGAACTGGAAAGTGTCCTACATAAAATACAGGATTTTGATCCTCCAGGTATTGCTGCTAGAGATTTGAGGGAGTGCTTGTTACTTCAGTTAGAAAGAAAAGATGATGGACAGCATGCAGATGTTGTGGTGGCAAAAATGATATTGTCGGATTGCTATGAGGAATTTACCAAAAAGCATTACGATAAAATAATGAAGAAGCTTGAAATAGAAGATGAGGATTTTATTAAGGATGCATTGGAGTTAATCCGTAAGTTAAATCCTAAACCAGGAGGGAGTTCTACAGGGCTTGTTCGTACGCAATATCTTATCCCTGATTTCATGATCGATAATATTAATGGAGAGTTAGAAGTAGCATTAAATTCTAGAAATGCTCCTGAACTACGTGTTAGTCGCTCATATACGGATATGTTTCAGGCATATGACAAAAGTGATAAGAAGGATAAAAAACTAAAAGAAACAGTTACGTTTGTAAAGCAAAAACTAGATGGGGCTAAATGGTTTATCGAAGCCATACGACAAAGGCAGCAAACTTTGTTGAAAACCATGAATTGCATTATGAAATATCAATATGATTTCTTTTTAGAAGGAGATGAGACTAAGTTGAAACCTATGATATTAAAAGATATAGCAGAACTTATTCATATGGATATATCCACCATTTCTCGTGTTGCCAATAGTAAATCTGTGCAAACTGAGTTTGGTATTTATCCACTTAAATACTTTTTTTCTGAAGGTATAGCCACTGACTCAGGAGAAGATGTAAGTAGTAGAGAGGTAAAATCGAAGTTGAAAGATGCGATTGACAAAGAAGATAAGCAGAAACCACTATCTGATGATAAATTGGAAAAAATAATGAAAGGGTTAGGCTATAGTATTGCTCGAAGAACTGTTGCTAAATACCGAGAACAATTAAATATTCCAGTGGCGAGGCTTCGAAAAGAACTATAGTGTGAGGGAGAAATTAGCGGTAGTTATATCATATCTTATGCATCCATTATTGATGCCTACCTATTTATTTGGGTTGTTATTATTCGTTTATCCAGAATATTATCGTCCGCTAAATAGCGAACAAGTCACATATATAATTTTAAGGCTTTCTATAGTAACGCTATTTTTACCAGCATTGAGTATCAGTATTTTAAAGTTTACAGGATATATTGGTAGTGTTCATTTGGAAAAACGAAGTGAGCGATTAATGCCTTACTTATTTACCAGCTTGTATTATGGAGTGCTTATTTACATTTTTTATCAAGGTATGTCTTTTCGACCATTTTTGATTTTAATGTTAAGTATGGGTTCACTAATACTAGTATTGGCACTATTTAATTTTAGAATAAAGGTGAGTGCTCATGCAGCATCTCTTACTGGAGTACTGGGAATTTTATGGGGAATAAAATTGAATGACCCTGAATTATCAATGCTTTATCCTGTAGTAGCTGTGATAATGACTATTGGAATAGTAATGTCAGCACGGCTGCAATTAAATGCACATCGTCCACTCGAAATATATTTAGGAGCGATACTCGGATTTATAGTCTGTTTTTGCGGAGTATTTTTCTTTATATGACTTACTGTTATAGAGTATAAGTTGTTTAGGGTTATTGCTCAAAAAATAGAGGGATACAATAAATTAATATTTTTCTAACTTTATAAAAATTAGAATAGGTAGTAATATGTACAAATTCATCATTTATGAGGTAAAAAATAATGTAGCTACCATTACATTAAATCGTCCAGAAACCTATAATGCGGTAAATAATGGACTTACTTACGAATTGCAAGATGCCTTTAAACTAATAGCTGAAGATGAAAAAGTAAGGGTAGTAGTACTTACTGGGGCAGGGAAAGCATTTTGCTCAGGGCAAGATTTAAAAGCGGTAATGGGAGAGGAAAACGATAGTTTTGAGAACATATTAAAGAAAAGATACAATCCATTGATAAAGCAAATGCGTGAATTGCCAAAGCCTATTGTTGCGAGAGTAAATGGCGTAGCAGCTGGGGCAGGATGTTCATTAGCACTAGCATGTGATATTATTGTAGCTGATGAAAATGCTATTTTCGTGGAGGTGTTTGTGAATATTGGTTTAGTACTAGACTCTGGGTCTTCCTATTTTTTACCAAGATTAGTGGGTAGCAAAAAGGCATTTGAATTAGCCACCATGGCAAAAAAAATAAATGGTAAGGAGGCGGCTGAATTGGGTATTGTAAACAAAGCTGTAACTACTGAAAAACTAAATGATACAGTAAAATACTATACTGAGTATTATTCTAAAGCCCCAACTTTGGCTATTGGTTTAATGAAACAAATGCAGAATAAATCAGGAAACGCTTCATTAGACGAAATGTTGGAATTGGAAATGATAAATCAACAAATTGCAGGCACTAGTCTTGATTATGAAGAAGGTGTAAATGCTTTTTTGGAAAAAAGAACCCCAGAGTTTAAAGGAAAATAAAGTAAATGAGTCACGCACCAAAGGAACAAATAACTAAAATTAGGTTACGATTTAAGTTAGAAAGTAAAGAATCTGCTACTGCTATAGTTTCAAAAATTGATAATGCTTTAAAAGCTGAAAATGCTCCCTGTACTGGGCGTATTAATCATCATTTTATCACATTCCACATTCCTGTTAATGACCAACATTATTGGTCGCCACAACTAACTCTTACCTTTGATGAGTTGGATGAAGTCACAACAATTCGTGGATTGTATGCTCCACGCCCTACAGTTTGGACAATGTTTGTATTTTTTTATTCTGTAATAGGTATGGCGATACTGGTTGTTGGAACGCTTGGGTTATCTTATAAAATGTTGGACAAACCAGCGGATATTTTATGGTGGACACCAGTTTTAGCAATTGTTTTCATGACATTATACTTAGTTGCCTATTTTGGACAAAAAATGGGACACAAGCAAATAGAAACACTTCACAATTTTTTTGAAGAGGCAACTGGGTTGAGAGTTTAGATTTTCACTTATTCTGTTCAGAAATCAAATAATTTGTACAGTTAAAGAAGATAATAACCTACTCTGGATAATGAATTCTTAGAATATCCAGAGCAGTACAATCAATTGTTAAACTAATTCTTTATCAATAATTTCTTCAAGAGCTCCTTTAGGAAGTGCTCCAGCCTGCATCATAGGTTGTCCTTCCTTAGGGATAAAAAGCATACTTGGAATACTACGAATTTGAAATACCTGAGATAACTCTTGTTCTACTTCTGTATCTACCTTGTAAATATTTACCTCTTTACGTTCTTCTGAAAGCTCTTCGAGAACAGGGGCTATCATTTTACATGGTCCACACCAATCAGCATAAAAATCTATGATTGCAGGTTTGTCGCCTTTATATTTCCAATCTTTCTCTTTGGTGTAGTCAAATATATCTTCTTTGAATTTTTCTGTTGTTAATTTAATAGTCGCCATATTCTGTTATTTTTTAATTGCAAAAGTAGTGTTTAGTTCATTACTAAAATGTAACAAAGGTTGCAAATGTCATTTTTGAGGGGTAGGGCGAACGCATTTATAAATTCTTATGTCATTGCTGTAGAAAATCTTAACCATATTGTAAATACATGTCGTTTTGGTTAGGATACCTCCTCGTTTTTGTTGGCTATAGTCAACAAAACATACGGAATGACTTACTGGAAAGTTAAATGAGTTAGCCCTGTTTTGAGGGGGTTAAATTTTTTGTTTATAATAACATTAAGAAATGGGATACAATTAAAAATGTATCCTAATTTTTTCAATTACAAATATAGGAGGAAAAACAGAGGGACTTACTGGTTAAAGAATGTTTGTGATAGTGATTTGTGTTTTTTTATAGTACTGATTATCAACATAATTTAATAGGAATAAGCATATCTACTTTTGTGCCTGTAGAATCTAAATCAGATATATTAACAAATGTGGGGATGTTAAGTTCTTTGCCCATTATCTCAATCCTATTCATTGTGATGTCTATACCAAGTGATTGGTGTACTTTATTTGGATTATTTTGCCCAATGATATTTGCTGCTTCTATCCCAATACCGTCATCTATAATAGAGCAATATAATCCATTATTCATTTCTTCCAAGTTGATGATTATATTGCCTTTTTCATTTTTGTTCGAAAACCCATGAATAATTGAATTTTCGACAAAAGGTTGAATAAGCAAGGGTGGAATTTTCATCATCTCCCTTTCTATCTTTTCATCTATTTTTATTTCAAAATCAAATTTGTAGTCAAAACGTATTTGTTCTAAGGAAAGGTATAAGGAAAGCGCCTCAAGTTCTTGCCCTAATGTAATGAATGAATGCCTACTATTGTTCAATACAGAACGAATTAAAGTAGAAAAATCTGCAAGGTATTGTGCTGCAAGTTCATTCTCATTATTAATAATAAAACCTTGTATGGAGTATAAAGAGTTAAAAATAAAATGAGGATTCATTTGGGAGCGAAGTAGTTTTATTTCTATATCTACATTTCGTTTTTCTAATAAACTTTTAGCATGTTTTTGTTTTAATCTATACCTGTTAAATAGAAAAAAAGTAATTGACATCCCCATTAAAGATAATAATATGATTATTAATAAAGTATATCGTTGATTTTTGATCTTAATTTGATCTTGTTTATGTATTACAGACTGGAGTTCTTTTTGATTATTTAGAATTTTAATTTCTTGTTCTTTCTTTTCCGTCTCGTACTTTGTCTTCATTTCTATAATTTTATTAGCACTTTCTTCATTAAAAATACTGTCATTAACATGCGTATACACTTTGTATTGATTGAGTGCTTGTTGAAAATCTTTTTCTATTTCCGAAACTAGCGACAAATTAAAATAAGCTTTAGCAATTAAAGATTTATTTCCTGTTTCTTTTGAATTTTTCAACCCTTCGTTCAGAAAGTATTTGGCATCTGTAAGGTTGTTTTTGTCTAGATGCAATTCTCCTAAAGCAACTTGAATTAGGGGCAATTCTTCTTTATCTTCAATGGCCTCACTTATTTGTAGTGCTTTGTTATAGTAGTAAAATGCACTATCAATATTTCCTATTGAGCTGTGTAATTCCCCAATATTGTTACAGGAAATAATTGCTCCTTTTTGAATCCCTATTTCTTCTTTTAATTTTAAGCTTTTAATTAAATAATCTAGTGCAATTTTCTTCTGGTCTTTTCCTCTATAACTCAAGCCCAAACTATTGTAAGAGGTAGCAATTTGTGATTTGTTGTTTATCTCGACACTGATTTTTAAGCACTCTTCAAAATAATTGATAGCGTCATCATGTTTATCTAAAATATTGTAGATCGAGCCAATATTACTCAAAGAGCCAGCAATTCCTTTTTTATCACCTAATTCTTCTTTTATAGAAAGGCTTTTTAAGTAGCTATCAAGTGCTTTATCGTAATTTCCTTGCATTTGATATATAATACCAAAGTTGCCATAGGTTGCAGCAATACCTTCTTGGTGATTTATAGATTCGAATACTGAAAGACTTTTATTGTAGTTTTCTATAGCTTTAGGATAGTTTCCCTGCATTCGGTAGATGCTTCCCATCGTATTTAAAGATTTTGATACACCCACAGAAAGGTTGGTTTTTTCGAAAATAACAAGTGCTTTTTGATAGTAATCAAGAGCCGTTTCATATTCTCCTTTGAACATGAAAACAATCCCTATTTTATAAAGTGCCTCTGCTCTTCCTGTAGGATAGTTTAACTCATTGCTTAATGATAAAGCTGACTCTGCATACTCCAACGCTTTTTGATGAGAGGTATAAACCACTTCAAAAGAAAGTTTATTAAATAGTTTGACCTTATTGGTATCATCAGGTGATTGTTGTATTTCATTTAAAAGGCTATCAATAATTGTTTCTTGAGCCTGGGTAGAAAAAGAAAACAAAAGAATAGGCAGAATTAAAATTGAGCGACATACAGACATATTTAGATGTTATTTGAATAAATATTGCATTTAAATTTAACTATTACTTTAACATATTAACTATACGGCTTTTTAAAAAATTAAAATTAATTCTACTTTTCTTAGTGAAGCATAACAGATTCTAATTTTTCAGAAATAGTGACCGTTATCAATTTATAAAAAATCTTATGGTTACTTAATTAAAGTTTTTAGGTATAGATATACCTAGATTCCTGAAAAGAAATATTTCATTGATTTTATTAAGTACTACTCAACTGAAAATTTGAGTATTTGTTTCTAATAATTAAAATATAAAACCTTTAAAATGGATTTAATACACTTTTAATTATTGTTTTATTTTTGGTTTATTTAATGACTAAAATTTGTATATAATAATGCTCAAAGCTATAATTATTGACGATGAAAAAAATAGTAGAAATACTTTACGGAATTTTCTAGAAAAATATTGCAAGCAAATCCAAATAGTTGCAGAAGCAGAGGGTGTTAATTCGGGGTTAGTACAACTTGCTAAGTTTGACACGGATGTTGTTTTTCTAGATATTCAAATGCAAGATGGAACAGGTTTTGATTTACTAGATAAAATTCAAAAAAATAATTTTAAAATTATTTTTGTTACAGCTTACGATGAATATGCGATCAGAGCATTCAAGTATAGTGCAATGGACTATTTATTAAAGCCAATTCATCCTGACCGATTGGTGGAGGCCGTTAACAAACTTGATAAAGACCTCAATTTGTTAGAATTTCACCAGAAACTTGAAGTTTTGATAAGTAATAAAAGTAATATAGAAAAAATTGCTTTGCCATCATCTGATGGGGTGCGTCTTGTCAGATTAAAAAATATTGTAAGATGTGTTTCAGATAGTAATTATACAACTATTTATTTACAATGTGGTGAAAAAATTGTTGTTACAAAAACATTAAAAGAATACGAAGAACTATTAAGTCATATGAAATTTTACCGTATCCATAAATCTCATTTAATTAATATGAATTATATAGATAGATATGTGCAGGGAGAGGGGGGGTATGTAATCATGGAAGATGGTTCTCAAGTTGAAGTATCTAGAAGAAGAAGAGAACATTTTTTGGATATCTTGATGGGTAAATAGAAATACAAGCTATTCAGTATAAAGTTTTGGTATCTGAATTAAAAATCTTTTTTCATTAAAAAGATCAGAAGTCTTTTTCCTTAATATATGGTATGTGTAGGGTTTATTAAAATCTAATAGTTTAAATTCGAGCTAGGATAATTAAAACATACTGTCCCCAAAAGTGTGTCTATTTTGAAAAAAGGGTTTCCCACAATTAACTTCATAATATTAAATAACCACAAATATTATTATGGAAATAGAAAAGCAGGAAACCGAGTTAAAATTAAGTAAAAATCAGCTTCAAAACATTATTAAAAACTAACCTAACTTACCTCATAAATAGATTTAGTAATAATTGTCCATTTAAATGTTAGATGTTTTTTGCTCTCTTTTTGGATAACAATATAGTCAAAAAAATAAAATAGGTACTACCTGCCATTCCCTCAACAACACCTACCGATCTCTCAATAACACCTACCATTCCCTCAATGGCTCTTTATTGTACATTTAGTAAAGTTAACTTGCACATGTATATGTTAAGTAAAAACTTATGAGAAATAATATATTATTAATAATTGTATTTGTTGCTATTCTGAATATACCTCATTCATGGGCACAGACAAAAGGGCAAATAAGAGTGAGTGGAGGACTTGCATTAGGCAGTAAAGCAGCTTTAAATGATAAAGGTGTTCCAACTTTTGGTTTTGGGGTTAATATTGGGGGTGACTATTTTATTACTGATGCGATTGGTGTTCATCCTAGTTATTCCTACTTCTTAGAATCTACTAATACTGTATCAGAATTTGGTATTACAAATGCATCTAGTCTAAAAGTAAGTTCTATTAATGTAGATGGAAAATACTATTTTTTAAGTAATGTGGTAAATGTATACGGTTTGGTAGGTTTATCTATTGCCAGTTCTACAGAAACTTTTGAACCTTTTGGCGGATTTTCGGAAACAGTAAGTGCCACAAATGTAGGGGGCAATGTAGGGGTTGGGGCAGATTATACAGTTATCGATAAAATATTTGCAAACGCACAAGTTAAATTTAATACCCCATTGGAACAATTAGTGATTAATATCGGGGTAGGATACATCATTAAATAAACAATATATCAGAGTGTATAACTACTGTAAAATATTCACACAAAAAGAATAAGATTATAATTTAATAAATAAACAATATGAGAAATATTTACATACTATTAATGTCTTTAGTTGCTTATGGAGTATCCTTGGCTCAGCCTGTGGTTTCTGTTGATGTAGCAACTGTAAGTGATGCCCTAGCAAATGGGCAAACATCTGTTACTGCTATAACCATCACTAATAATAGTATTGATGGCTCTGTATTAAATTGGACTATTGATCTCGCAGATTATTATTCAAATGGCCCAGATGTAAGCTTCACCAAGGTGGATTTTGCCGATTGGACATTAACGAGTAATCAGGATCGAATTACCGACAATATTTGGATTACTCGTGGTGATCAACAATCTATTTTTAATGCGAAAAGTGAAACATCCTCATCTACCCCCTCTCCCGCAGATACAGAATGGTTATTGGGTAGTACTAGTACTGTACTAGGAGGAACATATACAAATTTCAAAACCGCACATGGAGGGGATCCTACTTCATTAATTGGAAGCACAATTTCTATGCACCTGATTACAGATGACATTTATTATGATGTGGATGTAACAAGTTGGTCTGGTGGTGGTCCTGGTGGTGGCTTTGCTTGGACAAGGAGACAAATGATGCCTTGGCTTTCTGCTAGTGTTTTATCAGGAAGTTTAGCACAGGGGGCATCTGCTGTAGTAAGCATAACTCTGGATGCTTCTCAATTGGCCACAGGTTTACATAATGGAAGCATTCTTATTAATAGTGATGATCCTGTTACCCCATTAGTAACAGTAGCTGCTACACTTGACGTGCTTACTCCAGGGGTAATCGATATTGTGGAAGCAGGACTTTCTGCTAATTTGGTATCAGGTACTACAGGTACTGCCGATTTAACCATTAACAATACAGGAGCAGCCAATTTAACATGGAACAATAATGATCCTATATCATTTACAAAAGTCAACTATGCCGACTGGGCATTAGAAGAAAACCAGGATCGAATTTCTGACAGGGTATGGATTACTCGACAAGATCGAATGGGTTTGTTTAATATTGCACAAGAAACATTCCATACTCGTGGGGTTTCTCCTGTTGGGACAAGATGGGCTGTTGGATCAACAGCATCACAACCTGTAACATATGGGGATTTCCGTACTATAACACGTCCTTATCATCCTGCTATGGCTGGTAATACGTTTTCATTACACTTAACAGAAGAAGACTTATATTATGATATTACGTTTTCATCATGGACAAGATTTGGAGCTGGCGGAGGTTTTTCTTATGTTAGGACAACCCCTTTACCACATTGGTTAACAGCAGCTTCAAACGGTATTGTAGCTAGTGGTGGTTCAAGCGTTATTACACATACATTTGACGCTACTACTTTGTATGCAGGAACATATACTTATGATCTTGAAATACGCTCAAATGATCCAACCCAGCCTTTAAAAACTATACCTGTAACGCTAACAGTTACAGGAACACCTACAATTTCAGCAGTTACTACCTATACGTATGCCGACACCTATTTAGGCGTTGCCAATAGCTACCCGTTGGTTATTTCCAATACGGGCACCGATGTGTTGAACATCGCTGCTATTGCCAGTGACAATGCGGAATTTGCACCGTTAGTTACAGCACTATCAATTGCTCCGGGAGGCAGTGCTACTGTACCTGTAGTTTATACACCCGCTACTTTAGGGGCCGTTACAGGTACACTAACTATTACTAGTGATGATCCTGTCACGCCTTCTTTTGCAGTGAGTTTATCAGGTGCCGGATTGGATTTACCCGATATATCTTTTAGTTCATACTCACTGTCAGAAGTACTGGCTGCCGGAGCAAGTAATACACAAACCCTGACTATTGAGAACACTGGAGCAACAGACTTAACATGGTCTTTAGTTACTAATATTACAAATGCATTGGTGGATGATGGGTTTCGTTTGAAGTTTACAAAAGAAAATAATGCTAACATCAGTCTTCCTATAAATCGTGATGAAATTATTCCTGGTGGAGTGGAGTTAACAAGAGGAACTTCAGGAGAGTTATATGATTTTAATGGAGCAGCATTGGAATGGGCTATGGGAACTTCCTCTGAAGTTATAAATGCTGGCGGCACATATGCTGCCTTTACTACAGCTTTTAATACTACAGTTGCAGACTTGGTAGGACGAACTATTTCCCTTCATATTATAGCATCAGACATCTATGTTGATATTACTATAGAAGCATGGCAAAGTGGTGGCAATGGGGGATTAGTATCCTATACACGTACAGGGCCAATGGGTTCACCAAATTGGCTTTCTGCGGCAGCTACCATTTCAGGGCTTACGTCTGGAATAATAACACCCGGCAGTACGGAGGATATCACCGTGACATTTGATGGATCTTTACTAGACAAGGCAGGTATTAATACGGGACAGATAATATTTACAACCAATGTGCCTTCATCGCCTACTGTTACTGTTAATGCCTCATTGGAAATAACCAATAGCCTGGATGGAAGTGTTGCTGTTAGTAGTACTACACCTTCAAGTAGTTTATTGGCCGGAGGGTTGAACACAACAACTTTTACAATTACTAATAATGGTACTGGGGATTTGCGTTGGGATTTAACAGACCCTAAAATTCCGGGGACACCTGATCCTGTTGTAGTGATTAAGCATAACTATGCTAATCCTACTTTAGCTGAGAATCAAGACCGTATTACTGATAAGGTATGGATTACTAGAGGTGATAATCAAGGTATATTTAATATTGCCCAAGAATCACAATCTGGTGGTAATAATAGCAAATCACCTATCGGAACTGAATGGGCATATGGCTATACCGATGAACTAAGTGCTGGTAATTATGCTAGCTGGTTTCAAACCAATAATCAAGATCCTAGAACAATGATAGGAAAGCCTGTATCACTACATTTAATTGAGGAAGACATTTATTATGACGTAGTATTTTTGGGATGGCAGGGCAATAGTCAAGGAGGTGGATTTAGTTATTCACGTTCAGAACCTAATTTAAAAAGGGTAAATTGGTTGTCGACTAATGCAATAACAGCAGGAACATTAGCTCCTGGTGCATCAGCTAATATTATCTTAAATTGGGATGCTACAACAAATGTATATGCTGGTATCCATGTGGCGGAAATGATGTTAAATACAAATGACCCTAATCAGCCTCAAACGTTGATTACAACTTCGTTGGAAGTATTTGGAAATCCTGAGATTAATATTGTAGAAACCACACTGGATTTTGGTGATGGCTATGTTGGCTATGCTACCGATCAAGTGTTGACTATTGAAAACATTGGTACAGATGTATTAAATATTTCAAATATTGTATTTGATAACACGGTGTTTAGTGTAGATGCTACTACCCATGTTGTTGATCCTGGCACTACATTAGAGTTACCAATACATTTTACTGCTATAGCACAACAAGCCTATACAGGTACAGTAACCATTACTACTGATGATGCAACACAGCCTTCCATAGACATTCCTTTAAGTGCTAATGGTATATTACCTCCTAATATTACAGTGGATGTAACCTCCATAAGTGAGTTTCTTTTTACCGGGGAAACTTCGACAAGAACTTTTACAATTACAAATAGTGGAAGTTCAAATTTGGATTGGAAGTTGGAACCAGCCAATAAAACAATTGCATTTTCTAAAGCAGGTTATGCAGATTGGAACTTGCCTGAAAATCAAGACCGTATAACAGAAAATGTTTGGCTTACCCGGGGTGACCAGAGACCTTTGTTCAATATTGCTGTTGAACCTTCTAGTAACGGATCAAATCCCGCTGATACAGAATGGGCACTGGGAAGTACAGCATCTGTTGGTCCCGGTGATTATGGAACATTCCGAAATCTTCGAAATCAAATACCAAATGGATTTGATGGTCTTCCAGGACAAACTGTATCATTACATCTTATTTCTGAGGATCTTTATTATGATATAACATTTTCTGAGTGGGATGCTAATAATACAGGTGGAGGATTTGCCTATACCAGAACATTTGTTGGAGGTTCAATGAGTAAATCATGGGTTTATATTGCTAAAGAATCAGGAACATTGGTAGCAGGTGCATCAGAAACGGTTAATGTAACGTTTAACCCTAATGCTAATACCACCTCAGGTGAATACCTTAATGATATCGCATTTTGGAGTAATGACCCTGACGGTGTTCAACCACCTATGCCGTTATCTCTTTCAATAGGAGGAGTAATTACAAGCGCACCCACAGCCGATATTTTGGTACAGGAAGGAGTTGGTACACATACAGTGGATATTTCTACTGTGTTTACAGGAGCAGTTGGTAGAACACTTACCTATTCCGTAACTAGTAATACAGGTGTAGCTACTGCAGCAATTGCAGGAACTACCCTTACTATTGCAGAAGTGGCTACAGGAACAACGAATGTTGTAATTACGGCTGATGATGGTTTTGGAGGAACAGGTGATGATACATTTAGTTTTAGAATAAATGCTACACCTGTTGGGTCTCAAATGTCAGATGCCTTATACCCTTTTGGTTTTACTTCAAGTATAATTAACCTAGCAGGGGTGTTTTCTGATACCGACAATGATTTTTTAACTTTGTCGGCAACTAGTTCTGACCCAACTATAGTAGATGTAGCAGTTGTTGGTAATGATCTTACAATTACGGAAGTGGGATCAGGAGATGCAACAATTACGGTTACAGCTGACGATGGTTTTGGAGGAACAGTAACTGGGCAATTTATTGTTACTGTACTTTGTCAAGATATTGCTACTCCAGTTGCTTCTATTATTACAGAGGATGCAGTAACGGGTGAGTTTACCCTTAGTTCAACAAGTACAGTAAGTAATCAATGGTATTTGGATGGTGTTGCTATTACAGGAGCTATAAATCAAACGTATGTAACTACTGTATTTGGAAATTATAGTGTTCAAGTATCTAATACTGCTGGGAATTGCTTTTCTGCAATATCTACTACAGTACTAGTTGGTTGTCCTGTAATAACTACTCCAGTAGTAACCATTACAAATGAGGATGCTGTAACGGGTGAGTTTACGCTTAGTTCTAGTAGTGCCACAGGGAATCAGTGGTTTTTAGATGGAACAGCTATCGCAGGAGAGATTAATCAAACGTATATAACTACAGTATTTGGAAATTATAGTGTGCAGGTGAGTAGTTATGCTGGAGGTTGTACGTCAGCTTTATCTACGGCAGTAGCAGTAAGTTGTCCAGCCATCACAACACCAGTTGTAACTATTACAGCAGAAGATGCTATAACGGGAGAGTTTACACTTTCATCAAGTATTGCAACAGGCAATCAGTGGTTCTTGGATGGAAGCGCAATTGCTGGAGCTACAGCTCAAACTTATGTTACTACAGTTTTTGGTAGTTATAGTGTACAAGTGAGTAGCTATGCAGGAAGGTGTACATCAGCTTTATCTACGGCAGTAGCAGTAAGTTGTCCTGTAATCACAACACCAGTTGTAACTATTACAGCAGAAGATGCTATAACGGGAGAGTTTACACTTTCATCAAGTAGTGCAACAGGCAATCAGTGGTTCTTGGATGGTGTAGCTATTGCTGGAGCCACTAATCAAACTTATTTAACCTCAGTTTGGGGCAGTTACAGTGTGCAGGTAAGTAGTCATGCTGGAAAATGTGAATCAGCGATGTCAGATCCGTTAGCTGTATTGATAACAGGGTCTGAGGCAGATATTTCGAATACTGAAATAAAACTTTGGCCTAATCCAGCAGCAGATAAAATAACTTTTTCATTGAAAGGAACTTCTTCAAATGAATTCATTATGTACAGAATCATTGATTTAACAGGAATGGTTGTAGAACAAGATAAAGTGAAGCTATCAGGTATAAGTCACGAAATGAAAATAAACCATCTAAAACAAGGAATGTATATGTTGGTGTTACAAGATGGGAATAAAATCATAAATCATAAGTTTATCAAAGAGTAATCAATACTCTTTGATAGATGTTAATTCAATAAATATTATATTATGAAAAACACAAAAATTTTATTTGCTACAATTTTAGTATTAAGTTTTGCTGCGATTACGAGTTGCAAAGAAGATACTACAGCACCTGATCCAAAGCAACAGGTAATTGATGCTCTAAGCAAGGCATGGACAGTAAATAGTGTTACATTGGACAATCAGGATGTAAGTGCAGATTGGAATAGTTTCACTTTAACTTTTGATAACACTCAAGCTTATATAACAACTAGTCCATCTTATAAGAGCACCTTAATTTGGCCACTAACAGGTAGTTATACTTTTCCAAATATTGAAAATCCTAGAGTGATATTACGTAATGATGGAGTATTGATATTTGTTTCTAACTTAACTGATAACTCTCTCCAACTGATTTTTTCAATTACAAATACAGGAGGAAGAACAGAGGGGCTTACTGGTGAATGGATTTTTGATATGGGGAGTTAAGTTTTTTTTCATTTTAATAAAAAAGCGAAGTACTAGAGTGCTTCGCTTTTTTTTATTTTTTACCGCTAACCGCTTATGTAATATTGAGTTACGGAGTAACCTTTCATTAAATATAGAGTATAGTTAAAAGTAAGATGCAACTAAATTGATTGTTAGATGTCTCTTATTTTAGTCAAAAACTCATAACTCACTCAAATGAAATTAGTTACACTTATTTTGCTCGTAATGCTTGGGCTAGTGCATGATACTATTGCTCAAGAACATAAAGAAAAAGTAAAGTCATATATTACAGAGCGTATTACGGACTCTCCACCAGTAGTTGACGGGCTGATAAATGATGAAGCTTGGAATTTGGTAGAATGGCAAGACGATTTCACACAGCGTCAACCAAACGATGGAGAACAACCATCAATGCCCACAGCCTTCAAAATATTATATGATGCCAAGAACTTATATGTGTTAGTGCGTGCCTTTGATGATGAACCTGATAAGATAAGTCAAAGAATGAGTAGAAGAGATGGTTTTTCAGGTGATTTTGTTGAAATAAATATTGATAGCTATTACGATAAGCGTACTGCCTTTTCATTTACAGCAAGTGCATCAGGAGTTAAAGGAGATGAATATATTTCTAATAACGGTAATAATTGGGATTCGAGTTGGGACCCAATTTGGTACTTAAAAACATCGGTAGATGAAAAAGGGTGGGTAGCTGAATTTCGTATTCCATTAAGCCAATTACGATTTGGAGATAAGGCTGTTCATACTTGGGGTATTCAAGTAATGCGTTATATCTTCAGAAATCAAGAACGTTCCGTTTGGCAATATATTCCTCAGGATGCTAATGGTTGGGTGCATTTGTTCGGTCAGTTAGAAAACATTGAAGGAATTCGTCCTCAGAAACAATTAGAAATTCAGCCTTATGTAGTTGGAAAAACAGAATATTATGAAAAAGAAGAAGGTAACCCTTTTAAAACAGGGAATGAATCAGAAATCACTTATGGCGTTGATGGAAAAATTGGATTGACTAGCGATATTACCTTGGACTTCACCATTTTTCCAGATTTTGGGCAAGTGGAGGCTGATCCATCTCAGGTGAATCTTTCCGCTTTTCAGGTATTCTTCCGAGAGCAACGTCCTTTCTTTATTGAAGGAAATAATATTCTGGATTTTCAAGTGAGTAATTCAATTGCTGGAGGAAATTTTAATAGTGATAACCTGTTCTATTCAAGAAGAATAGGTGGAAGCCCTCATTATTTTCCTAGTGTTGGTGATGGTGAATATGTAGACCAACCCAATAATTCAAAAATATTAGGTTCAGCTAAAATTACAGGGAAAAGTAAAAATGGTTTTTCTTTTGGGCTACTTGAGTCAGTTACGCAACAAGAAACAGCAATAATCGATAATAATGGAGATAGAAGAGAGGAAGAAGTGGAACCCATGACAAATTATTTAGTAGGTCGTATACAACAGGATATAAATGAAGGTCAGACGATAGTAGGTGCTATGATGACTGCAACAAATAGGGATATAAATAACCAAAATTTAAATTTCATGCACCGTGAGGCATATACAGGAGGTGTGGATTTCACACAAAATTTTAATGATAGAAAGTATTATTTAAGTTATAATGGAGTGTTTAGTAAGGTGTTAGGAACAACAGATGCAATATACCAAACACAAACATCAGCAGAACGTTATTTTCAACGACCAGATAATAGACATACTACATTGGATAGTACTAGAAGGGCACTTTCTGGTACAGGTGGAACATTAGCGTTTGGCAAATCAGGGGGTAAAATTGTTTTCCAAACGGGAGCTACTTATAGGTCACCTGGTTTAGACTTAAATGATACTGGCTTTCTGATGAGTACAGATCAAGTTAATCAATGGACATGGGCACAATACCGCATTTTAAAACCCTTCAGTATTTTTCAAAGTATCAGAATTAATGGAAATCAATATTTGGGATGGGATTTTGGTGGAGTAAGTACATCAAAAGCTATTAATGTAAATGGACATATGAGATTTAAGAACCTTTGGGGATTTAGCATGGGGTCTACTATTCAAGGAGAATCAATATCAAATGCGGACTTGAGAGGAGGTCCTTCGATGAAGTATCCAGGAAGTAAGAACCAATGGACGTGGATAGGTACTGATAGAAGTAAAAAATTAAGTGTAAATTTTAATCAATGGAATAGTTGGGGAGATGAAAGTTATTCCAGAAGCGCAGGTTATTGGATGGGGATTAGATATAGACCAATTGACGCATTGCAACTAGCTCTAGAACCAAACATTAACATTAGAAGAAATAATTTGCAATATGTTGACACTTATAATTCTGGAGGTAATGATCGTTATTTATTAGCCCAAATAGATCAAAAAACTTACAATATATCTTTAAGGCTCACTTATAATTTAAATCCAAATTTATCAATTCAATATTGGGGGCAACCATTTTTAGCTCGGGGAGAGTATTCTAATTTTAAACGAGTAAATGATGCTAATTCTAGTGAGTTAAATAATAGGTATTACATATTTAATGAAGATCAAATGAATTATGACACCAATAATGAAAGGTATTTTTTAGATGAAAACATGGATGGGATAAATGATTACGAATTTGGTAATCCCAATTTTGATTTTGTGCAATTTCGCTCTAACATGGTCATGCGTTGGGAGTATAAGCCAGGTTCTACGTTATTTGTGGTTTGGGCTCAAAGTAGAACAGAAGGCTTTGGGGTGGAAGAAGGAAAAAACATGTGGAAGCTTTACGATGACATGTTTGACATTAACCCACAAAACACATTCTTATTGAAATTTACTTATCGTTTCATTAAATAATTAGGTTAAATGCCAACTATTAATTGGAGTGTCGGAAGGAGGGGGTGAAAAAGATCAGTGAAATATAATGCCTTGTAATAGAAAGCTAATGACAATTCTGGTTTTATTCAACATAGTGCTTATAACGGTATTTTGGATCCATAATACCCCTCCCAACTATACCTATAGAAAATTTAACATTGTTAATTGTTGGTGTAAATGATCCACCATATACAGCACCAATCCCAGATTCGGCAATTACACCCATAGTTTTGGTAAAGTAATATTGAAAATTGGCATTTACATAACTGCCAAATGCAACAGAAAATTTCACATCTTCGGGAAGGAGTTCGTCATACATACAAAAATAGGGACCTGCATTAAATGCTCCTTGTATTATTATTGAATTAGTTGGTTCAAATTGGAAGCCAATATTTGGAATAATACCTAAGGCAATATAAGCATACTCTAAAGATGGCTGTGTTTGATAATACACTGAATGTAATGACATCGTATATCCAGTGAATAAACCAAAGTCCGTTAATAAATACGTATTTGTTCCCTCAAAATGTAATGCCCACCCCCAGTCTCTACTAACAGGAAGAGGTGATGATAAATAATAACCAAAGTCAGTCTTAAACGAAGTTGTATTATATAATGCAGCCATTTTAGGTTCAATAAAATCTCGATTATTATAATCAGTAGTTAAATATACATTATCTGCTTTTTCTTTACTTATTTCAGAAATATTGAATAATTCATTACCCAAAATATTTTTAGCTTTTTTGGATTCTTTATTTAAGATAATATATCTTGAATATTCATTTTTATAATCAACACTAATTATTTTAGTGCTATTAATATCTATAGTTTCATTGAAGGAAAAATTATCTTTATTAGGAAAAGCCATAGGATAAAAATTGATTTTGTGTTCTCCTAAGCTTATATTTTCCACCAATAAATTTTTTCCTCTTCTGTAACTACCGACATATTCTCCATCAATCAAAACATCAAAATTTTCAGCTTTATTATCTGATGTAAAAAATAATGAAGCAGTTTGCTGATTGCTTTGAGTTGGTTGTTGTACTTCAGCTGTTGTTTGATTAAGGCTTAATAACAATGCATTTTTTTGTTCTTTTAATTCACTTGCCTTTTTAAAATCTTCACTATTAACCGCTTTGTCTATCTCTTTTTTAATTATTGCAATATTTTCAATAATTTTTAACTTTTCCTTTAATATAGTTGTCTGTTTATAATCCTCGTTTTTAATAGCCTTATCTAGCTGGTTTTGAGTATCTTCTTTTATTTCCTCTAATGATTTTCTACTCTCTATTTCTTGTTTAATTAACTGAGCTGTTTCGAAATCTTCATTTTTAATAGCCTGAGTTTGTTTTTGCCTTAATTCATCTAATGTGTATTCATTATAATTTTGTCCAAATAATGCGGTATTTATCCAAATAAACATCGATAATATTAAAATATGTTTCATATAAATTATTTTATAATATTTTGCTTTACTTTTTTGGAGTTGTCAGGTCAATTTCTTCTTCTAACTATAGTAAAAAATTTTTAATCTTTGGTTTTCTAAAACTAAATGGAGATGTTACACTCCCTAATAACGATAATCAATTGTAAATATATGGTCTCCCTATTTTTGAATCAATACCTAAAATATGGTATTTTTATTGTAAAAAAAAATGAGTATATATTTTTACAAAAATTAGATTATCAAAAGATAAGCTATATAATAAAGGAAAATAAATGATGTCTTCATATTCCAGTTATATAGTATTTAAGCAACTAAAATATTCGCTGTAATTACAACTGATTCCAGTAGGAAACTAATCCATTATTGTTTCATTTATTCAATAATTTTAGCATACTAATTGAAGTAGACGAGAATAAGTAATTATTTATAGCCTTTGTGTCTGTTGCACAACTTTGTAGTAAATCAATAAACTAGTAAAAATGTTTGACATTTAGACTCTCCTGTAACATCTCAATTAGATAGTCTATTGTATATTTTGATTCTGAAACATGATTTTTTCATCTCAAATTATATGGAGCGTTAATACTTATTATATTTTTTTTATCTTAGTGAAAAGAAGGTAGTCTTCACGCTTTAATCGAATACATGAAGAAACTCAATTACACTAAGTTAATAATTGTTGGTATACTTGGTATAGGGCTTTATTTTGTAATGGTTTTTTTATTACTTCATTATGAAAGTGGTCATCCAACTTCAACTATACAACAACTTAACGATGCATTTTGGTATTCAATTGTAACACTTACAACAGTAGGGTATGGAGATTTTGTACCTGTAACAAGCCACGGTAGAATTATTGGCTCAGTATTTCTATTATTTAGTTTTGGAATTTATGCAGTTTTAATAGGTCAGATCAGTAGTATTATGAACACATATAGAGAAAGTAAAAAAATGGGACTAGATGGCACCCGTTTCAGCGGTCACGTGGTAATGATTGGTTGGACTGATTTTGGTAAAGCAGTTGTAGATCAATTAGTTGCTGCAGATCGTAAGTTGACTGTGGTCACAAAAGTGCGCGATCATATTGATTTAATTAGAGAAGCTTATAGCCAAAAAGAGGTGTTTGTGCTTTATGCTGATTACAACAACATGGACATGCTTGATAAGCTAAATATCAAGAACTCATCTATTGTTTTTGTGAATTTGTTAGACGATACCGAAAAACTGGTATATATTCTTAATTTAAAAAAGAAATACGAGGGGCTACAGTATATTGTAACACTCGAGAATGCTGATTTAAAATCAACATTTAAAACTGCGGGAGTAACATATGCAGTTTCAAAACATGAAATGGCTTCTAAAATGTTGGCAAGCTATATTTTCGAACCTGATGTGGCGATGTATAGTGAGGAAATTATTGCTTATGCTCGTACTGACGATGATTACGACATAAAACAGTTTGTGGTATTGAAGAATAATCCATACTGTGAGCAAGATTATGGAAAGGTCTTTTATGATCTTAAGAAGGAGTGCAATTGTATATTAATTGGGATAGTTAAAATCAATGAACACGGAAAGCATAAATTATTAAAAAACCCTGAAGATAATGTTAAAATACAAACTGGTGATTATTTGATAATGATAATGAACCGCAAAGCTGTAAAAAAACTCACCAAGTTGTTCAATACAAAAGAGGGTTTTATTGATATGTGAGATACCATAAATATTTCAAAAAAATAAGGCTTCGTGATTCACGAAGCCTTATTTTTTACAAAGTAAGAGTTTTAGTCTTTATGATAAAGCTTCTACCATTTTAGATCCAATATCAGCAGGAGATTCCACAACGTGGATTCCACACTCACCCATAATTTTCATCTTAGCTGCAGCAGTATCATCAGCTCCACCTATTATAGCACCTGCATGTCCCATTCGTTTTCCTTTAGGGGCAGTTTGACCAGCAATAAAACCAACAACAGGTTTCGGGTTGCCTTGTGCCATAACCCATTTGGCAGCCTCTGCCTCATAATTACCTCCAATTTCTCCGATCATTACAATAGCATCTGTTTCAGGATCGTCCATTAATAACTCAACAGCCTGCTTTGTTGAAGTACCAATAATTGGATCACCACCAATACCTATGGCGGTTGAAATTCCCAATCCAGCTTTCACAATTTGGTCTGCAGCTTCATATGTTAATGTTCCTGATTTAGAAACAATTCCAATGCGCCCTTTCTTGAAAACAAACCCAGGCATGATACCTACTTTGGCTTCATCAGGAGTGATTACACCAGGGCAATTAGGCCCTACTAAAGTTACTTCCTTACCTTCCAAATAATTTTTAGCTGTAATCATATCCTTTACAGGAATTCCTTCCGTAATGGTAATAATAACTTTAATGCCAGCATCAGCTGCTTCCATTATGGCATCAGCTGCAAATGCAGGAGGTACAAATATGATAGACACATTAGCTCCAGCTTTATCCACAGCATCTTTTACTGTGTTGAATACAGGGCGTTCAAGGTGTGTTTGCCCTCCTTTACCAGGAGTAACACCACCTACTACATTGCTGCCGTATTCAATCATTTGGCTAGCATGGAATGTTCCTTCTGTACCAGTAAAACCCTGGACTATTATTTTTGAATCTTTATTAACGAGTACGCTCATTGTATTTATTAGATTTCGTTGTTTCGATGCACAAAAATAGCACAAATCACCGCTTTACAAAAGAGGAGAATGGAATAAACGCTCTTAAAATTTTACCTAAGAAAAAAATCGTTAAATTGAGCTAAAAATCAAGCTAGACATTAGATGTTCGTTCATAATATTTATGACTGGCGTTACTTTTTTTAATTATACAGTTACAGTTTAATCTTTAATTGAAGAATAAATATGAAAAAGAAAATAGTTATTGCACTTGGACTAGTATTAGTTATTATCCAATTTTTCAGAATTGATAAAGAAAATCCATCATACGAGATGGAGAATGATTTTATTATGATAACCAATCCTCCAGAATTGGTGAAAGGCATTTTAAAAAATTCATGTTATGACTGTCATTCGTTTGAAACTAAGTATCCATGGTACACCAATGTTGCCCCAGTATCGTGGTGGATAAAACATCATATCAATGAAGGCAGGGATGAACTGAATTTTTCTGAGTGGGCAACTTTTGAGTTAAAACGTAAAAACCACAAGTTAGATGAAATAGTTGAAATGGTGGAGGAGGGCGAAATGCCAATGAGCAGTTACACTTGGATGCACTCAGAAGCTCGTTTAACCGATGAGCAAAAAACTGCTTTGATAAATTGGACTAAGTCTCTTCAATAAATGTTTCCATCACTAATTTGGTGGTAGTATAAATACTTCCTTAAATCAGCTCTTTTGTGAGATGCAAACGATGTCGTTTTATGTTTTATATATATCTAAAGCCTTTTTTTGTGCCTTGGAAACAAACCAAATAGAAAAAAACAGGAACTGAAACAAAAATTTTAATTACAAGTAGCTCCTATTTTAAATAGTAAATTCTATCTTGCAGCGATGGATAATTTTGTGGTATCGGCACGTAAGTATAGACCGCTAGGTTTTGATGAGGTAGTAGGACAGGCACACATAACTACTACACTCAAAAATGCAATTGACAACAATCATTTAGCGCAAGCTTTACTTTTTTGTGGGCCAAGAGGAGTTGGAAAAACTACCTGCGCGCGTATTTTGGCACGTATGGTAAATGGCTTTGAAGAAAGTTCGGAAAATAATAGTTTGAATATTTACGAACTCGATGCTGCTTCCAATAATTCAGTAGATGACATTCGTAATTTGATTGATCAGGTTCGATATCCACCTCAAGAGGGAAAATACAAAGTATATATTATTGATGAGGTACACATGCTTTCTAATGCAGCTTTCAACGCATTTCTAAAAACATTAGAAGAACCTCCAGAATATGCCATTTTTATTTTGGCTACTACTGAAAAACATAAAGTAATACCCACTATACTTTCTCGATGTCAGATTTTTGATTTTAATCGAATTCAGGTAACTGATATTTCGGATCACCTAAAAGGAATAGCTGAAAAGGAAAATATAAAGGCAGAAGGACAAGCATTGCATTTAATTGCTCAAAAAGCAGATGGTGCTTTGCGTGATGCACTTTCCATTTTTGATTTAATAGTAACTTTTTCTTCTGGAGGAGAAGTCACTTATAAAAACACAATCGATAATCTTCACATTCTTGATTATGATTATTACTTTAAAGTAGCAGATCAGCTTAATAACGAAGACCTGTCGGGGGCATTATTATCCTTTGATGAAATTTTAAAAAATGGGTTTGATGGACATCATTTTATTACTGGGCTAAGTGCTCATTTTCGTGATCTTTTGGTGTGTAAGGATAATGCAACAGTACAATTGTTAGAAGTAGCTGATGATATCAAAAATAGATATTTGGAGCAATCAAATTCCATTTCTACCTCTTTTTTACTCACTGCGCTTAATATTGCTAATGGGTTTGATGTAAGTTATAAAGGAAGTAAGAATCAACGCTTACACGTTGAGCTGGCGCTAATGAAAATGGCACATGTAAAATCTGCTATAACGCTTTCTTCTCATTCTCCATCATCATCCAACGATGAGGTAAAAAAAAAAGTGAATTAAGTAAGAAGTCAGAGAAAGTAGTTGATACACCAAAGATAGTCTCTCAACCTGTTGTTCAGTCAAATACTACTGTTCGTCCTAAAAAACCTTCCTCTCTACCAAAACTAAATGATTTACTTAGCGGTAATAAAAAAGAAGAAAAAGTAGATGAGACCCCTACTTCTCAAATAGTTGCAGAAAAAAAGAATTACCCTTTTACACAAGAAGAGCTGCAAAAGTCTTGGAATATTTTTACAGAACAAGAAAAGGGTAAAGGGAATGATTTATTACTAGTTACACTCAAAAAACAAATAAGTTTAGTAAACACTACAGAGGTTCATATTGCTTTGGCTAGCCATATCGAAATGGATGCAATAAAAGACATTAAACTAGAATTGGTGAATTTTTTACGAAAACAACTAGGGAATGATTTTATTGATGTGGTTGCTCATGTAAACGAAGAAAAAACTGTTAAAAAGGCATATACTAATTCCGATAAGTTTCAGGTAATGCTTGATAAACAACCTATTTTAAAAGAATTGAAAGACAGACTAGGGCTTGATCCAGATCATTAGTGTGAATCTTAACTACATAGTCTTGTTATGCCACATGGCTAAGATTTCTTCTCCTATGATTTGAATATTTCAAATCATAGTTTACGAAATGACTACTTTAATCCAACACTTGCACTTAGTAGTTGAATATATTTTCTAAAAAAATGCAATTATTATGTGTTTTATTGTGTGTACATATTGCTATATTGGTTGTGTAATGCGTACGGAGTGTGCTTTACACCTAAGTAATGAGTAATCGAAAATGGATTATTGACGATGAATTATGATGAATTAATTAAGCTTCTTGAACATCATCGCAATGAGCGAGGTATTGACCATTGGAATCGGTTGAACCCTAAACCTAATAGTTTAAAGAGTTTTGGTATTGGATTAACTTTCCTACGAAAGATAGCTAAGAAAATGGGGAGAGATCATTCCTTTGCAAAGGAATTATGGGAAAGTGACATCTATGATGTGAAGATAATATCACTACTAATTGATGATCCCAAGTTAATGACAAAAGAACAAGCAGAATTACAAGTAGATCAATTATATCAAGGGCATTTTGCCCATGTGTTTTCATCTTGCAATGCCGCCTTAGCTAAAACATCTTTCGTGATACCTCTTTTAATGGATTGGATAAATAGTGATAACACTATCCGCAAACGATGTGGGTATAGCTTGCTCTATGAAGTTTCTAAATTCACTAAAAAGAGTGCACCCGATAATGCTTTTTTTCTTGATCGAATTGAGCAAATTCTAAAATCATTTAAAAACGAAAAAAATATTATCAAGTTAGCAATGGGCGAAGCACTCATGGGAATAGGTAAAAGAAATTTAGAATTGAACTCAGCAGCACTTAAAGTTGCTCAGAAAATGAGCCCAATTGCTGTTAATTCTGGTGTAACCAGTTGCGAGCCTTTTGATGTTGTCAAACATCTAACAAGCGACTATATCAAAAAAAAACTTAACATTTAACAAATACTATTTGATAAACATAATAAAGTGGTATTTAATAACCGCTTATACTAAACGTTAACACAAGCAAAAATAAAGACGCACGTGTAAAAATTTACATATTTACACGCCTTATTTAAAATCATTATCTTTGTGTATACAAGTTTTGAAAACAAAGAGATGAATACAAAACTAACATTGACAATTGAGCAAGCTTTGATTGAAAAGGCGAAAGAATACGCTAAAAGTAAAGGGCGTAGCTTGTCTGATATCGTTGAAAACTATTTTAAAGCTATAGTAAAGGGAATGATTTTATTGATGTGGTTGCTCATGTAAATGCTATTCTACTTTATAGAACGAGACAAACTACTTACGACAAAACCTAAATCGTATTAAAATGCAGATTAGCAAATACGTAGCGTTTATTTTGAAAAAAGTGTTTGATCAATTAAAAAAATAATTTTTATGAGAAAGTTAATCTTTTTAGCAATAGTATTTGCGACAGTAATAACGACATCTTGTAATAAAGATGAAATTGAAGATTTCACTATTCCAGTAAATCTTTCTGGTACAACTTGGAAATATACTGCAAATGATCAATGGCTTGAATATGCACTACTAATATTTACTTCAACAACAACTGTCGAAGGGTGGGATAAACGTAATGGAGAGGCAGAGGTAATAAACTGGACTGGTTCATTTACAATTTCTAATGATACAATTTCAGTTGAGGGCGGCATATTTTCTGGAATAATTGATGGAGAAACGATTGCATCAACTAATGATGATACAATTATTTTTTTCAAACAATGATATGGAATAAATAACGAAACGTCATAAGTAGGTATAGACCATTATATTCGCTCAATATCATTCGCAGAGATTCTACTGATTACTCTGGGATCTGGGAGAAGTGAGCTAGGAATTAATGAATGGTAAAGATATTACGAAGCCATTTCTTTTAATGCATTTACAAATACATCTAATTCCTCGGAAAGTGTAAATACATTTGGAGAAATCCTGCACCCTTGTACATTGGCAGAGTCAATGGCAACAGTAAATATTTTATAATCATCCATTAAGCGTTTTGCCATCTCAGCAGGCTTCATGTTTTTAATACCGACATTTGCTATACCACAAGATCTAAGTTTTTCTGCTGGGGTATTGACAATAATATTTGGATGGTCACGAACTTGAGATGACCAATATTCTTTCAAATATCGCAATCGAGCTTCTTTACGTTCACCACCTAATATATTATAATAATCAATAGCATTTTCGATACTTAAATCATGATACACAGGGTGAGTTCCAATATGGTTTAATCTTGAAATATCTCCAGGTTCACGTTTAAATTCTGCAAAAATTGGCCATAACGTATCTATATGCTTGTCATTTACATATAACAGCCCTGTGCCAAGAGGCACTGCTAACCATTTATGCAAGCTCGATCCATAATAATCACACTCTAAATCCTCAATATTAACTTCAAAGTGACCTATACAGTGTGCACCATCTACCATAACCTGAACACCTTTTTTGTGTGCCATCTGACAGATTTTTTTAATAGGAAGAATATGTCCAGTAATATTGATCATATGACAAACCATTAACAGCTTTGTGTTGGGTGTAATCGCATTGGCATAGAGCTCAACAATTTCTTCATCAGATTTTGGATGGTTTGGTACAGAAACAATTTTATTTACGACCCCATAGCGTTTTGATACTTGGTCGAACATGACTTTCATTGATCCGTAATCTTGCTCTGCAAAAATAGCTTCATCGCCTTCTTTCCAAGGAAATCCCTTTATAACTAAATCTAATGATTCTGTGGTGTTCCTGGTAATAATTACATTTTTAGACGTACACCCTACCAACTCTGCAAGTTTTTGTGCCATGCGCTTTTTGTTGTCCCATTGTACGGTTCGCATATAATGAGAGCCTTCATAATTTACCATTTTTGCATGCTCTATCATTCCATCAAGTGTTGGTGTTGGTATGATATTGTAATAACCACTTTCTAGATTAATATAGTCAGGCTTTAACTTATAATCTTGTCTTACTTTTAACCAGAAATCATCTTGTTGTGCCAATGTGGTTATTGGCACATGTTCAATTTCGGTTGCCCAACTATTAATAGCACTAAGATATAATGGGGACCCTAAAGCGGTTAAAGATATGTTTTTTATAAAGTCTCTTTTGTTCATAATGGTAGCGTTTACTTAAAGATACTAAATTTTGGTTTAGTGATTAATCAAATTGAACCACACTATTTTGATTTGCTGTATGACTAAAATTTCTTCTCCTATGATTTGAAGTATTGAGGAGAAATGGTGTATTTATATTTGGCAATAGCTTTCTTTTAAATATTAGGTCATTCCGCAACCTGCCTGACGGCTATGCTCAACGGGCAGGCGTATTGGAGGAATCTTAACCATAAAGAAAATTAAAATACTAATGATGAATATTTAAACGATTTTCAGTCTTAAAATTGGATACAGAAATCTTTAAATGGTAATTAGTTATTAAATACGTATGCTTTGAAAGAAAGAATTTTAACCGTAAAGTAATGACCATGTAATTGGTGAATCAATTATTAATAGCATAAATTTAAAATTATTTTGT
>Ga0224506_10000618_pt1 | contig 28949 bp, 19 predicted proteins | sample SF_Jan12_sed_USG_2_FD_169108 | JGI IMG/M metagenome (GOLD analysis project Ga0224506, IMG submission 169108) | Sediment microbial communities from San Francisco Bay, California, United States - SF_Jan12_sed_USGS_8_1 | ecosystem: Environmental > Aquatic > Marine > Sediment | place: USA... | reverse complement strand
GCAAGCACATCTAGGATGGCCAGACGATAGGCCACTTTTTGGAGCCTTTTGGTCTCTCTAGAGATTTTTTCTCTGATCTCAAGAAAGAGGGAATACTCCAATTCCCCTATCCGTTGTTCGGCATTCAGAACTTTTTCCTCATATTCCTTGAGCTCTGGCGTGATGAAGCGCTCTGCGTTGACCAGAGTTTGCTTCCGGATGTAGTCAGGGGGGATCAAGTGCAAATTTGGTCTCGTTACCTCAATGTAATAGCCAAAGACCTTGTTGTAGCGGACTTTGAGGGAGGGGATTCCTGTTTGCTCCCTTTCTTTTCTTTCCAGTTGTGTGATGAAAGTCTTCCCCGAGTGGCTTATCTCTCTCAGTTCATCAAGCTCACGGTTGTGGCCCTTTTTAATCAAACCTCCTTCCATGAGTAAAAAAGACGGCTCATCTAAGATTGTCTCCTCAATCCATCCCACGATATCCTGTGCGTTATCCCAATCAATTTGGATGTCTCTTATCTTTCCGGAGGAAAAAGGCTTGATCAGGGACTGAATCTGAGGAAGGGACAGAAGCGATCTTTTTAAAGCGACCAGATCTTTCGCATTGGCTGCTGCCAAGGATATCTTCCCAGTCAGCCGCTCTAGATCAAAGATATCCTTAAGGACCACTCTCAATTCCTGTCTTTCTATAGTTCGATGGAGAAATTCGTCAACGGCGTCCAGCCTTTGCTCAATTTCTGAACACTCCAACAAAGGATGAAGGAGCCAGGACCGAAGAAGCCTCCCTCCCATGGGTGTGACTGAGAAATCGATGATATCCAGCAAGGTGCCTGGCAAGCGCCCATCTCTCAGGTTTTTTATGAGCTCGAGGTTTTTTATGGTTGTGGCATCGAGGATCATGTACTGAGCCGATTGAACATAGGATAGACCATGAACCAATGAAAGAGCGTCTTTCCTCAATTTTTTCAGATAGAACAACAGGGCTCCTGCGGCTGAGATAGCAAGGCTCTTGCCTCCCAGTCCAAAACCATCTAATGATCGGACCTGAAGATGATCGATTAGAAGATTTTTTGCTTGGGTGAAGTCGAAGATCCAATCCTCCTGAGGACTCCGCACCACTATGTTCATTTCATTACGGGTAAGCATCTTTTCGATGTCGTCTTTTTGGCCTTCAGGAAAAACAATCTCTTTAGGAGAAACCTTGAAAAGTTCATCAGCAAGTAGAGCATGGGTTTCACTCTGGGTCGTTTTGATTTCTCCAGAAACCAGATCGATGAGAGCCATACCCCAACCATCATCTTGTGTGTGCATACTGGCAACAAAGGTGCTCTCCTTGGCCTCTTCGAGTTCGAGCTCAACTGCAGTCCCCGGCGTTAAAACCTTTACCACATCTCTCTTGACCACACCTCGGGCATGCTTTGCATTCTCCACCTGTTCACAGATAGCCACCTTGAAGCCTTTGCGGAGGAGTTTGGCCAGATAGGATTCAGCCGCATGGTAGGGCACCCCGCACATGGGCACTTTTTGGCGGGACGTGAGGGCAATCTCAAGGATAGAAGAAGCAGTCTTCGCATCATCGTAGAACATTTCGTAAAAATCGCCCAGCCGGAAGAACAACAGAGCGTCCTGATAGTTCTTTCTAATTCTGTGGTATTGCTCCATCATGGGGGTGGTGGAGTTCTTCTTTACCATCGGTTTTAACCAACTATACTTTCTGGGGCTCATTTTTTCAAGCCTATAGATATTTGTGTAAGCATCTCTATTTCCGTGATGAGGGAAACATCTTACCCAATTGAGAAATGCGGCGCCGGTTCCTCTCCATCCGAAGCCCACAGATTACACCTTCATAATTAACAGTCACGGAAATAGAGATGCTTCCGATATTTGTTTTGCCTAAAGTGTTCACTCTAGGTTTGACAATCAACAAGGACTATAGTATACGTCTGAAAAATGAATATTCCCAACTCTCTGACTCTCCTAAGAATACTCGTCATCCCAATGTTGGTTTTCGTCCTCGTTTCTTCATTGAACGGCAAAGAGTTAATAGCTTTTGTTATCTTCCTGCTAGCTGCCATAACCGATATGCTCGATGGCTTCTGGGCAAGAAGAAAAAAACAGATTACAGTTTTTGGCCAGCTTTTGGACCCGATTGCCGACAAGCTTCTCATCACCTCAGCCTTTATCTGTCTTGTCGAGCTAGGGGTTGTTTCAGCATGGATAGTCGTCATAATCATCGGAAGGGAAATAGCTGTTACTGGATTCAGGGCGCTTGCATCTTCTAAAGGAATTACCATCCCAGCCTCAATATTAGGAAAGATTAAGATGAATTCCGAAACAATAACAGTCTTGCTCTTAATCTTGGGAGAAAAACATCTTGGTCCATACTATATCTTGTCACACATCGGGCTTTGGGTGGTCGTTTTCTCGGCTATAATCTCAGCCATTGAATATTATTTGAAATATGGTTCTAAGGTTTTATCAGAGGATTCCTGAACGATTTCTGGCGACATTTTCAATCGCAACGATTCAATCCTTTATCACACGCCATCTGAAACAAAGTCACCCGATCAATAGAATGACTGGTCAACGGGTCAAACAGAAAATATCAAGAATTGATCGCCACACATCCTGATCTGGTCTGTCCAACCCCCAAGGATTTATACCTGACGCGGGCTCCATGCTCGCTCTCATCGAAAAAGCGACCAAAAGAACACCCTTTAAAGTTTTTGGAAAACCCCATCCAGAGATGGTTGCCCATATTATGAAGAAATATAGGGCCCATCCCTTGGAAGTCGTGATTATAGGAGATCGTATTTATACAGACATGGAGCTCGCCCGAAGGATTCCCTGCGATTTTATCCTCGTTCTCAGCGGCGAAACCGAAAGAGCGGAGGTCACAAACCTAAAGGAGCAACCTTCCCTAGTCGTTGAGAATATCGGGAGCTTAATCAAGTAAAGCTCTCTTAAAATTTTTTAAGCTTTCCATGTCCTGCACATTTGCGACTTTCGGTGCAACAGGCCAATCTCTTCCGATTCTTTTTATCAAGCCAGACAGCACCTTTCCCGAACCCAATTCTACAAACAGGTTAACACCTTGATCACACATGATCTCCATAGACCTGAACCAGAGCACAGATCGCGTAACCTGCCTCTTCAATGCATCTCTCGCTTCCTCCCCTTTACGAATAATCCGAGCATCCACATTGGTAATGATGGGAAACTCCAAATCTTTGAACTCCACGACATCAAGATCATGGGAGAGCTTTTCTTCCGCACTCTTCATCAGCTTGCAATGGAATGGAGCGCTGACGGGCAGCATGAGAGACCTAGGAGGCTTAATCAAGGACAGAGCCTCTTTGACAGCCGTTTCATGTCCGGCAATCACAATCTGCTCTTTGCTGTTCCAGTTGGCAATTTCTACGATTCCCTCCTTAACTTCTGACAAAGCCTTCGTGACTTCCTCATGGTCTGAACCCAATACGGTAGCCATAGCACCCACTCCAACAGGCACGGCTTCCTGCATATATTTTCCTCTTTTATGAACAAGAAGGACAGCATCCTCGAAACAGAGGGATCCTGAAGCGACCAGAGCCGAGTATTCTCCAAGGCTGTGCCCGACAGCGATGGCGGGGTCCTCCCCCAAAAGGGTATAGGCGATATAACTAACGATCAAAAGGGCTGGCTGAGTGTTTTGCGTCAGCCGGAGTTCCTCCTCTGGCCCTTCAAAGCAAAGACGGGATAGGGCGAAACCCAAGATTTCATCTGCTTTAAAAAAAATTTCCCGTGCAGCAGATGAGGCTTCGAAAAAATCCTTACCCATCCCCACTGCTTGGGAACCTTGCCCTGGAAACAAGAAAGCCCTTTTTTCCATTTTCCATCCTCAATAAATCTATAGTAAGAAATGAACAAGAATTAGGGGGTTTTAATCTGAATATCTGCTTCACGTCTTACATTTTTTATCCATTCTTGGACTTGAGTTCTCACCTTTGTCTGTTTTATCTCCCTTTCGATTTGGTCCAGCATCTCGATCAAGGGCTGCGGCTCAAGACCCTTTGTTCTTTGTCTTGGAACGTAAATCTGCTCATAATAATTTTCTATTTCCTCTAGCCGTACGATGATCCCCCGATCGAACCTTTGCGCAATGATTTTTTGATACAGAAGCTTCTCCCGAAGATATCCTTTCAGATCGTCCCAATCCATACCGAAACGAATAAGAGTTCTCTCCGTCTCCCCAGGTTCCATACTTTGTATAATTTCACTGAGAGCAGACTCCAGCTCCTCTTCTTCAACCACCATTCTCTCGCTTGTCAGTCGAATGATCAATTTTTGGCTGATGAGGTGATCAAGAACTAGACTTTGAACATCTTCGTCTGATCCTTCTTCCAGATCTTCATACAGACCAAATGTCTTGACTATATTGATGTCGGTCAAGGTAATGACTTCATCGTTGACAATGGCAACGATACGATCAACCACCTCTGTCCAGCCGGATACACAAAGTAGAGAACAAAGGGCAAAAGCCAAGAAGAAGAAAAAATTCAGAGAGCTATTTAACGCTTTAGACACTCTAGAACACATTGCCTAAGGTGATGAAGCCTAACACCCTTTTTTCCCCGCTGGGAGCATCCAGATTCCAGGCGAGCTCCAAACGGACCGGACCAAGAGGGGTTCGATATCTTAAACCCATCCCTATAGCATCCTGAAGACCAGCTAGATTGACTTGTATTCGTCTATCAAAGACATTGCCTTTATCATAAAACATGACGCCATTTAAGTCTTTGAATGCAGAAAGGATCGGGAAAGTTATTTCAAAATTGAACAGAATCAAAGCTTTTCCGCCTATAGGTTTACCAGATTCAGGATCCTTGGGCCCCAACTCATCAAACTCCACTCCGCGGAAAGAATTGCTGCCTCCAGCAAAAAATCTCTCATGAATGGGAATTTTTCCCTTGGCTAAGCCAACACGCACAGTGGAGCTGAACGTAAGACCTGGAACCACAGAGGCAAAATATTGGAATTTGTTGAATGTCTTAAAAAATTCTGATTCAGCCTTTATATAAGGATAAGCCCACTCAAGTGCAGAACTGAAGAAAAATCCTCTGGAAGGATTAAAAAGGTCATCTCTCCTCTCCCAAATATAGCTGCCTGAGATTGATGTTGTGGAGTACGGAAAAAATCGGCGGTCGATTCCTGACTCTGGGATGCTGAGTTCGACAATTATCGTCCTTGCAAACCTCAACGTGGCTAGAAAATCCATGTTTTCTTTTCTCGAGATTGTCTTGACGGTTGTCAAACTGATCCCTCGTCCATCGTAGGTGAAGCTTTTCCGAGCCTCCCTTTCTGCCCAAGCATTCAGGTATGTTTCCATCGGAAGTCCAAAAAAATAGGGTTGTCTCCAGGAAAAAACTCCCCGTTTTTCTCTAAGGCTGAGTTGTCCAAAAAGGCTAACCTGTGATGCCGCGCCGAAGACATTGTATCTTATATATTCTGCGGTTCCCCGTGGCCTGTATTCATTATTCCAAACGGCAAAAGTCCGCGGCTGGTCCTTTGACTCCATTCCCAATCCTAAACTGGCATAATTTCTGGCTCCTTCCATGACATGAACGAGCAGATTCTCTTTATCTGGAGAAACAGGAATTTCTTCGATATTCACATCTGTAAATATGCCCAATCTCTCGAGTCTTCTCTCTGTCTCTCTTATCGCATCGTACCGAGCAAAGTTCCCTTCACGCAGCAGGATTTCTCTTGAGATCGTGTTTTTTTTAGTGGCCTTATACCCGGTGATGATAATGTTTTCTATCCGGACCTTGTGGCCCTCCCTGATGTCAAACCGCACGGAGAAAAGATCTTCTTGAACGGGTTGAATGACAGCCACAATTTCAGTTCCTCTGACTCCTTGATTCAGATAGTATCTCTGCATCTTTTCGATGTCTTTTTGAATATCAGGCTGAAAAAAGGCCCCTCCAGGAGTGCAATTGATCTGCTGGAGAATCACTTCCTCTGAGAGAAGCCGTGCTCCTGTGACAGAAACACTCTCGATCCTTTGCTGTCTTCCCTCCCGGACGGAGAGGATAGGCTTAATCTTTTGCCCTTCTCTCTGCAGATTTAGCTCTACTTGGGGCTCGGAAAAACCATGAGTTTTATACAGAAGCTCGATTTCTCTGGGCAATTCAAACAGCCTCGCTCCATCTGTCTTTTGGAAGAGAGAAAACCTCTGTTTCATTAGAAGCGCTTCTTTTATCTGTGCAGGGGTAAAATATGCAAGGCCTTCGAAAGTGACGCCTTGAATTTTGTACCGTTCGCCAGGAGTCACCTTATAGTCTATGCGCATCAGATTGTCTTGGTTCTGGATGGATGAATCGACAGAGGCAAAAAGATACCCTTTTTTCCTCATGTGCCTGATTATCTTTGCCTCTCCCTCCGACAATCCCCATTCCTCAAAAATCTGGGCTTCCCAAATCGGCATGAGAAGTTCAAGCGGAACATCGGCTCCTGTGACTACGATCTCTATCCTTTCCTGTGGGATAACCTGGATGACAAACCCCACTCGGCCCTGAGATTCATCAAAATTTTGTTCTTTCACCAAGACCTCTGCCCGCCGATAATCCATAGAATTGTAGAACAGTCTCAACCTATCCAGGTCATTCTGTAAATCCGAAGGAACAAATTCATTCCCCTCTTTGGTCCGCATCTTCTCTCGCAATTCCTCTTCCGGAAAGATCAGCTCTCCTTCGAAATCAATTCGACTAAGAATATATCTCCGGGTGGAATGAATGTGAAACGATACATCCACATAGGGAGCGGAAGGATCTTTTTTTATGATAGGTTCAATGTTTGCTTGAAAAAAACCCCACTCATTCAACAGCTCTCTTATTTCATCAACAGCTCTATAGAGGCTCTCTGCGGAATAAGATCCCTCCTCTCTCAGAGCATACAAGCCCTTCTTAATTTTTTTGTACGGAATCTCGCTGCTGCCAATAAAATCGATGTTTCGAATAAACAGTTTCCTCGTGAGAAGAAAAGTCATCCTTATCCTCTGCTCTCCCTCCCTCAAAACTTGAACATCAGAGAACAACCCCGTTTTATAGAGCTGTCTTATGCTTTCTGTGATTCTTTTTAAAGAATAAGGTTCCCCCTCTTTCAAAGGAATGATATCAATCATCTCCGGACCGCCTGGTTCTTCATCTATCGTCAGGTTGATCTTCTCTATGAAAGGAATAGGTTCCAGCCCTTGGGGATACAGCCGGAAAGGGAGGATAAACAGGAAAAGACATCCGGCAAGAGTTGTCGCTGTGGGCAGACATCTTGTGTGCAAATTAAAATCTTTTATGAATTTTAACATCGAAACTCACGCGTCCTTCTTCATCCCGAGTCCCCATGATGGACAGATCCCTTGTAAGTTCCCATTCTATCCGAATGATCTCCTCGCGTTGTGTTGTCAAGTTCGTAGAATACAGGAAAGAAAAGTTTCTTGAGATATTTTTCCCGACAGTCAACCGCGCCGTCACTTCGGCAGATGAACCAATCACAAACGGATCAATCCTGAAGCGGTCGACAACGAATAAACCTTCAGCTCTTTTCTTGGCTTCTTCTGAAAGCTGAAACGAGAGAAGGGAAGCGGTACTGAGTTGTGTGCTCATATCATAGGAATAGGTTCTCTTAAAAGCCTCTCCCATGGCGAGAAGAGCAAGCACATCCTCTGGTGGGAGTGGTGGGGAAGAGCTAAATTCAGGATAGAGCCGGTCTAAGAGTCCATCCAGAGAAAAGGTCACCCTGTAATCCTTGACAAATGTCTCTCCTTTAAAACTCAAATAAGGCTCGATGGTTTGGGGATTTATAAAGCTCACTCTTCCCCTCAATATTCTGAACTCTCTATCTTGAAAATGAAGTTCTCCATCAAGGGCTTCAATATCCCCAAGAACAATCGGGGAGTTAATGTTTCCCGCAATATTTAAGTCAAACCTTCCTCTGACCTTTCCTAATGAATTCTCCATCCTGGCGTTGTCATTGGCTTTGATCTGAATGTCTAAGGTAAGGTCATCAAAAAAGTCTGGTTCTCTTCGGGATTCATAAATAGAGGCTGAAGAAAAGGCAAATTTTTCAGTAATCTCCCTCCTCCAGGAAAGTCTATACACAAGAAACTCTCCCTTGAGGACAAACTGATTCTCATCTTTGATCAGATTGAGATTTCCATCAGTCAGGGCCCTTGTTCTTTCCAGAGGCGAGAGAACAAGACCTTTGCCTTCAGCTTTGACATCAATCTCTTCGACTCCACCCTTGCCCAACTTCATGCGACCAGAGCCCTGGACGTCTCCTCCACCTAACTTTCCTTGGACAGAGCGCAAAGAAAATTCCCCATTTTCAAACAGCACAAGCCCTGAATAATTGCGAAGTGCATGGGCAAACTGGGGGAAAGGAAAGACTGCCCCTTGGAAATCTAAACCCCCCTTCACCTGAGGAGAAACTTTGGTTCCTTTGATCTCAGCGATATAATTCAGGCGTCCTTTGACACCTGTCCACGGAAGGAGAAGATCAAAATTGGAAAAATAACCCCTTACATCCCCAGAAATCGTGTCTTCTTCCAACGGAATTTCGAGAGAGATAAAAAATTTATTTTCTCCTGGTTCGAGGTTTCCATCTATCTCAAGGTCGATCTGCTCCTCGGCGATCGTGACTCGCAGCTCTCCTTTGGTTTCTGTCTTCTGGAAGGGATAAAGATACAGGTCCTTTATTTCAAAACTCCCTGCAGCAGAATCTCTTCCTAAAACCCCTTTTCCCTTTGCCTCAAAAGAAAGAGTCCCTTCAAGAGGAGCATAGATCGAGGAGAGGTTTATTCTCTCCCCTGACACATCCAGATCAAATTCACCTTTTAGCGGCTGCAGACTAGTGGATCCTTTAACTTTGCCCCCATATAACTCAAATTCCAACTCTGGAAAGGAAAAAACATCGCCCTGCCAATCGATCTTTCCCCTGACCTGGGTCAGAGTTTGTCCGGAAAATTCCAATTGAGAGCTTAAAAAATCTCCTTTGAGCCCGAGATCTTGGCCTTTTTGTTTAAATCCGAAATGTCCAGATGCCTCTCCCTTTAGAGGTATAAAAATATCAAAACCAGGCAGAAGTGTTTCTACACGGCCACGTTCAAGATTAGAATCGATCTCGATTTCATCTCCATAGGTATGAATCCCGATTTTTCCTTTTATCGAAGGATCGTCTACAAAAAATTGACCATAGAAATCATTCTTAATTATCTCAGCTTCTCCCTCAACAGACTCAACATCGAAATTCCCAAAACCACCCGGACTAATGAAGAATTTTGCTTGGACTTGAGGAAATGCAAAATCTTCATAAATCCGAATAGTCGAATGCCCCCTTCCCCTGATCTCAGGGAATACAAAAGGTCTTTGAAGCACGAGGGAGGTGAAATCACGAGCTAGTTTCACGTCTTTGATTTCACCATCGATTGTAAAATCGACTGTCCGCCCAACAACCATTCCCCCATCCAATTTCACACTGGCAAAACTGGAATCGAGTCGCTCTGAAAAAAAGGAGAACTTCTGCTTCCTGTCCCAATCGACCTTGATTTGGCCGTTGAAGGCATATTTCGAATCTTTCAACTCTAGAGTCTCATCCCTAAATTCAATCTCAGCCTGAAGCTTCTCTTTATCAAGAGTAAAATCTCCCCATCCTGGAGAGGATACAGGCCAAGGAATGTTTACAAAATTCACTATCGGATCCAGATAGAATCCTCTGATTGTGCCCCAGACTCTGTCCTTATCAAAATCCACCCGGACAAACTCTCGCTGAAAACCCCTCTTTTGAATATTGAGATCAACACGTCCTGTTGACCCATTAAAATCAAGATTCCCTGCAACCATTCCCATTCTGACCCTGTTCAAAAAAAGGTCTTTGCTCGAGAAATCAGTATCAACCTTGAGTCTTCCCTGCTTCCTTATCGCCAGTCCCTTCCCCTCAATCCAACCCTGTGATTCAAAAGGTATATCGAGGACATCGAAAACCAAATCCACCTGAAGATTATAATTGGACTGTAACTGGATTTCAGGATCCAGGGGATCGATGAGGCGTCCCTCAGCTTTGAAGACTCCTCTTGGACCGCTCATCTTTAACCTTTTTATGTTGACTTCTTCCCCTCTACCTTCGAGTAAAAAGCTCACTTTGCCTTCAATGGGTTTCTTATCAGAGGCTATCGAAAGGACGCTCTCTTGGGCCTCGCCCCTTATAGAAAACTCCTCCCCTCTCTGGGTGAAAAGAGCGCTGATTCCGTTGATGTGTAACCGGGTTTCATCTCCCCAGTAATATAAAGCTCCATCCCTAATCAGTCCTTTCTCGATGGCAAAAGGCAAGGCTAAACTGAATTGACTCTCCTCCTTTTTTTCATCTTTAACAGGGGTGCTGTAGAGTCTTAAGATAGGATTTTCAACAAGGATTTTGAGCGGTCTCTCCTTGGAAAGGAGGGATTTGAAAGATATCCCCACTGAGATTTTCCTTGCAGAAAAAAACGGAGCTACAGATCTTGACCTTGCATCCTCTAGAATGAGCGCGGGGGGGAAAACAGAAAGGCGAAGCTCGGAATACCCAAAGTTAGCCTGGATTTTATCCTTGATCTTATTGAGGACTATATTTTTAATGATTGTGCCAGTGCTTATCAGGAATATCGCCGTGGCAGCGATAATGATTAATATCTTTAGTTTTCTTTTCATCATCCTGACTATTTATTGAAACCAAATTTAAATATATCATTTTTCCATACAAATTTGAATGTATACGAATTGACACGGATTGGCATCGGTTCTATTTGATGAGGGAAAATCTTTACTCTGTTACCCAACGGCAAACAGAACAGCACCGGTTTCGACTGAATCACCGGCTTTAGGCCCTATTTTCGTTATTTTGCCTGCCTGTGGGGATTTGATTTCATTCTGCATCTTCATGGCTTCAAGGATTAGAACGGCCTGTCCTTCCTCTACCTCATCTCCTTCTTTGAGCAAAATCTTCACAATCCTCCCTGGCATGGATGTCTCCACATTGACCATGCGCTGTTTATCTTTTTTCTGACCAAGAATTTGGCGGGCAGATTTCTTCTCGATACCGAAGCATCGTTCGTTCACATATACAAAATACGATGTGGTGTTGGAACTGATGATGACATTGTATATCTTTCCGTTAACATTCAGCAGGATCTCGTCAGGATTTAAAAATTCGACCGTCACATGATACTTTTTCTTTCCAAGAGATACCTGGAGATCATTCCTTTTCATCTGAGTTAGGCTCAGCCGAAATTCCTTATTGTCTATCCAAAAGGATACATTCATCTTTAGCGCCTGTTTGTAAAACTTCGCAATCTTCCCTGAGCCTTCCAGTTGCTCACATTAGCTCTCTGACGAAAGCTCAAACCAGCCTTGCTCTCGTTATAACTCCTTATCCCTGCAGCAATCAGGGCCACGATCTTCTCATCTTGCTGAGCATTGACTTCTTCCTTTTCAAGGTATGGAATAAAATGAGTATTGTAATCTCCATCAAAAAATTTGGGGTGGAGAAGAATGCGTTTAAAAAAGGGAATGGTTGTCTTGATTCCGTATATGTGGTACTCGGATAGGGCCCTAAGCATGCGATGAATCGCTTCGGCTCTTGTCTGCCCCCAAGTAACAAGCTTTGAGAGCAAGGGGTCATATTCCAGCGGAACCTCATATCCTTCATACACACCATTGTCGTCCCGAACCCCAAGTCCTCCAGATGGAGGGCGAAAGTGAAGGATTTTTCCAGGTGATGGCATGAAATCATTATCAGGATCCTCAGCATAGATCCGACACTGCAATGAATATCCGCTGGGCTTGATATCTTCTTGGCGAAAAGGCAAAGGTAGGTTAGCAGCGATCTCTATCTGGCATCTCACCAGATCAATTCCTGTCACCATCTCTGTCACAGGGTGCTCGACCTGAAGACGGGTGTTCATCTCCAGAAAGTAAAAATTTCGATCTTTATCCACGACAAACTCCACTGTTCCGGCATTCCTGTAGCCTACAGCTTCTGCAGCCTTTACAGCCACTCGCCCCATTTCATGACGTGTCTTATCATCCAGAAAAGGAGAAGGAGTTTCCTCGAGGACTTTCTGGTAACGCCTTTGGATGGAACATTCCCTTTCTCCTAAATAGACTGTGTTGCCAAAATTGTCGGAAAGGATTTGAATCTCGATGTGATGAGGCTCTTGAATGTATTTTTCGATATAGATCGATGGATCATCAAAACTAGATTCGGCCTCTGAGCGGGCTAGCCGGAAAGAAGAGGCAAGATCTTTTTTGCTCTCGACCAAACGCAATCCTTTGCCGCCCCCCCCAGCAGAAGCTTTGAGTAAGATTGGAAAACCGATCTTCTCAGCCGCTGCCTCAAGTCCTCTGTCATCCTCTATGGGTTCGAGAGTTCCAGGGATAATTGGCACTCCCGCTTCTGCCATCTTTCTGCGGGAAGAAGTCTTTTTTCCCATGATTTCCATGGCTTCAGAGGGTGGACCAATGAATATGATGCCTTCTTCCTCACAGCGCTTGACCAGGCTCGAATTTTCCGCCAGAAATCCGTACCCTGGATGAAGGGCCCCGGCTCCACATTCTTTGGCCACTTCTACGATCTTTTCTACATTCAAATAGCTAGAGGATGGCTTGGCTTCTCCTATGTAATGGGCTTCATCCGCAAGTCTAACATGAAGGGCCTTCCGATCGACCTCAGAATAGACGGCCGCTGGAACAATCCCCATTTCCCTGCAGACCCGAATGATGCGTACAGCAATTTCACCTCTGTTCGCTACCAATATTTTGTTGAACGTCTTCGCCATTTTCACGCCTCAAAACAGTCAGCCAGGCTGTTTCAAACGCTAAAGAGGGATGTTTCCGTGCTTTCTCGGGGGGTTCTGATCCCTCTTGTTCTCCAACATTTTTAAAGCAGCGATCAACTTGGGCCTTGTGAATTTCGGTTCGATGATTTCATCGAGGTACCCTTTCTCACAAGCGATATAGGGATTGGCAAACTTTTCTCTAAACTCATCGACTTTTTCTTTACGAAGTTTTTCTTTATCTTTCGCACCGTTCATCTCGCTTCGGTAGACGATATTTACAGCTCCCTCAGGCCCCATAACGGCAATTTCCGCGGTTGGGTAGGCGTAATTTATGTCTGCACGGATGTGCTTCGAAGCCATAACGCAGTAAGCACCACCATAGGCCTTCCGAGTGATCACGGTGATTTTGGGAACAGTCGCCTCGGAGAAGGCGTACAGAAGCTTAGCACCATGACGAATGACACCTCCATGTTCCTGGGCCACGCCTGGAAGAAATCCTGGCACATCCTCGAAGGTAATCAACGGAATGTTGAAAGCATCACAGAAGCGGACGAATCGAGCCCCTTTATCGGAAGAGTTAATATCCAGGACACCAGCTAAATGGTCAGGTTGATTGGCTACGACACCGACTGATTTTCCTCCGAGCCTCCCAAAGCCGATGACGATATTCTTGGCGTAGTGTTCCTGCACTTCGAAAAAATAATTATCATCCAGGACCTCTTGGATGGCCTTCCGGATATCGTATGGTTGGTTCGGATCGTCAGGAACGATGAAATTCAGTTCCTCGTTTATTCTATCAAGAGGATCTGATGTCTCCTTCTCCGGTGGGTCTTCCATGTTGTTGTCCGGCATGAAGGAAAGCAGCTCTCGGATCAAAGTCAGGGTATGCTCTTCGTTTTCTGCTGCAAAGTGCGCCACTCCGCTTATGATGTTGTGAGTTTCTGCCCCTCCTAACTCTTCCATGGTGACTTCCTCATGGGTTACGGCTTTGATAACCTCAGGTCCAGTGATGAACATGTTACTGATCCCCTTTGTCATGATGATAAAGTCAGTCATGGCCGGGGAATAGACAGCACCTCCTGCACATGGTCCCATTATGGCAGAAATTTGGGGAATGACTCCTGAGGCAAGAACATTACGTAAAAAGATATCAGCATACCCTCCAAGACTCTCTACGCCTTCTTGGATCCTTGCCCCTCCAGAATCGTTGAGCCCTATCATGGGCGCTCCCATCTTCATCGCCAGATCCATAATCTTGACGATCTTAGCTGCGTTGGTTGCACTCAAAGACCCGCCAAACACGGTAAAATCCTGAGCAAAGATGTAAACCGTCCGGCCATCAATCGTTCCATATCCAGTCACAACCCCATCCCCATAAACGCGCTTCTTCTCCATACCAAAATCACGGCAATGATGCACCACGAGTTTGTCAGTTTCTTGAAAGGATCCCTCATCCAACAGGAGGTTTATTCTCTCCCGGGCCGTGAGCTTTCCTGCCTGGTGCTGCCGTTCTATTCTCTTGGTCCCTCCCCCAAGCTCCGCAAGATTTTCCCGTTGTTTAAGCTCTTCTAGTTTCTTTTCTATTGTCATTGTCTTTCTACAAATCTAATTTTTTTTGACTTTTTTCCAGTCATCGAGGAACTTTTCCATCCCAATGTCAGTTAAGGGATGCCTCACCATTTTCTCAAGGACACCAAAAGGTATAGTCGCTATGTCAGCACCAATAAGAGCAGCTTCGACCACATGGAGCGGATGCCTGACGCTTCCAACAATTATCTCTGTGTCTATTCCATAATTATCGAATATGGTCACGATCTCTTCCACCAGGTTGATTCCTTCATGCGCAATATCATCTAACCGTCCAACAAAGGGACTCACGTACATTGCTCCAGCCTTTGCAGCCAACAATGCCTGAAGGGGCGAGAAAATCAAAGTTGTGTTGATGTGGATCCCCTCTTGGGATAAGACCTTGATGGCTTTGAGACCTTCCACACAAATGGGGATTTTTACCACCACATTATCTGCAATTTTTGCCAGAGTCCTCGATTCCTCTATGATGTCCTCTGCCTTTGTCGACACGCTCTCCACGCTCACGGGACCAAGAACAATATCACAAATCTCTTTGATCAGGTCTTTAAATTTTGCATTCTCTTTGGAGACAAGGGTAGGATTTGTCGTCACTCCATCTAATATACCCCAACTGAACGCTTCTCTTATCTGCCTGACATTGGCCGTATCTAAAAATATCTTCATATTCACCTCCTGAATTCAAAGCAAAAAATCTCACATCTGGCTCGTTCCTTCTATTTAATACAAATATTCAAAAAAGTCTAATCCTTCCTCCCTACTCTCTACCAAAGCATCTCTTTTTCCGTGGGGGCATTAAAACTGGATAACAAAGAAAAGAGAGCATTGGGGATTGTATTGAGCGACATCGGAAGATTTAGCCTTCACGAATCAACCTTCGAGGGAATCCGACGAAGTCGGACCCGAGGACTGTTTGAGCACGGCATAATCCTTCGGAAGAAGCCGAGGACAACTGAGACATAGGGAATGAACAAGGATAAACGTGTGGAGTTCCACAGGGCCGAGAAGGTTGATGAGGGAATGGCGTGAAAAATCTGACTGGAGTGAAGACAATCCACAATGATCTCTTCGTTGGTCACGAAAAAGAGATGCTTTGCTACTTCCAAATTTTCATGACTGTATTGGACAGTGTTCCGATCCCCTCTATCTGAACATCTACTCTGTCCCCAGGAGACATCGGCCCCACACCCGCAGGCGTTCCTGTGGTGATAAGATCTCCAGGATTCAAGGTCATGACATTCGAGATGAATTTCACCAGATAAGGAATCGAAAAGATCAGATTTCTTGTGTTACCCGATTGTCTCAGCTTTCCGTTCAAGAATGTCTTGATTCTGAGTCTGCTTGGATCGATATCTGTAGCGATACAAGGGCCTACTGCAGCAAAGGTATCGAAGGATTTTGCCCGGGTGAACTGGACATCCTTTTCCTGGAGATCACGGGCCGTCACATCATTGAAACATGTGTAACCTAAAATGTAGGCATCCGCTTTGTCTCCATCTTGGAGACGGCTTGCTTTTCTTTTTATTATGAAGGCTAATTCTCCCTCGTAATCCACCCGTCTCGTCATCTCAGGATACACAATGATATCGTTTGGCCCTACGAGCGCTGAAGGCGGCTTGAGAAAAATCAAAGGTTCTCTAGGCAGAGGTCTTCCCCGTTCCATGGCGTGGTCCTTGTAGTTGATGCCGACAGCAATAATTTTCGAGGGCTTCACAGGAGGAAGAAGGATCACATCACCGATCGGAAGGCCTTTCCCTAAGGCTTTGAATTTTCTGAAGACTGAGCCTTTGATAGGAAAAATTCTATCTTCTTTCAAAACTCCGTAGATGATTTTGCCCCTGTGTGTGTAACGATAGATTTTCATGGAAGTCTCTCTCTAATCATATCGGAAATGATCTCTGATTTCTGGCTTTCGTTACCAGCCTCATCCAAAGCAGTGATGGCATAATAATATCTTTTATCCTTTTCAACAGCCGTATCGCTGAAAGCATTTTCCTTAATCTGCTGAGGAGTTAGCAGACGAAACTCCTTCTCCTTCTCTTCTCGCCGCCAAACCCTGTATCCATTCAAATCCTCTTCGTTGTTTTCATCCCAACGGATGGCAATCACATCCATTCCTCCAACAGAGAGCAATCCTTTTGGTGGATGAGGAGCAAATGTATCTCTAGTCATGATTTCCACAACCTCGGAATCTTGGCTTTCGAAAAAAGGTGCCGTATCTGTGGCAGAGGTTCTGATAAAATATCTGTATTTTTGTGCAAAACTGAAATTTTTATCATCATACTTCTCAAGCATCACAAGATCAGAATTGAGACGCCGAGGGGTCTCTTCTCCTTCAGACCGATAGACATTGTATCCTTTGAAATTTGCGGGGGAAGAATGGTCTATGTTTTGCAAAGGAGCTATCCACGTAATCTCGATTCTGTCTTGATAACCCAAAACAACCAGTTCCTGCGGTGGAAGAGAAAGAAGGAGGGGTTCCAAAGACACCAAATCCGAAAAATCTGAATATCTCTTTCTATCTTTGATACGGAGACCGAAGGTGTAGTGTTTCGACACATAATCTTGCCCAGACAAGTCATAAGAATAGCTCATCCTTGAATCTGATCCATGCTCTTGGACAAGGTATCCGGAAACCTTTTCGCTCTCAATGCTGATGGCAAGTACTGCATTTTGTTGAAATTCCTCTTTTCCTATCCCGGATGTCTCATTATCAGAGTCTTTCTCTGTCACCAACACCCAAATTTCTATTCTTTCTAGCTCTAACAGCGCGCTCCCATCGACATAGGCTGTAGGATTTTTCCAGGTTAAAAAGATGCTGTCTGCTCTCTGGGCAGCCTGAATCTCCTCCACCATTTGAGGCAACCTAATAAGCGGAGGAAGGATATTTCCTTTCTTTCCACAAGAGAAAAAAGACATCACACAGAGGAAGGAAAAGAGGATGGAGAAATATTTTTTCATCAAAGAATGAAGCGACTCAAGTCTTCGTCTTTGACGATATCCCTGAGTTGCTCTTGCACATATTTTTTATCTATCTTGATATTCTTTTTTTTCATATTGGGCGCAGAAAAGGAAATCTCTTCCATAACCTTTTCCATGACTGTATGAAGCCTGCGGGCTCCGATATTTTCAGTGGTTTCATTCACCTTTTCGGCTATCTCTGCAATCTCCTCCACTGCTTCCTCGGTGAATTCGACTTGAAGCCCCTCGGTCTCCATCAGAGCCTTGTACTGCTTGATGAGAGCGTTCTCAGGCTCGGTCAATATCCGGATGAAGTTCTCTTTGTTCAGAGAAGTCAGTTCCACGCGTATTGGAAATCTTCCTTGCAGTTCTGGTATGAGATCAGAAGGCCTGGCCACATTGAAGGCTCCGGCACCTATGAAAAGGACATGGTCTGTCCGGACCAATCCATACCGTGTATTCACCGTGGTCCCTTCGATTATAGGCAACAAATCCCTCTGGACACCCTCACGGCTCACCTCTGGACCATGGCCGGATTCCCTGCCGGCGATTTTATCCACCTCATCCAGAAAGATGATCCCCGAGTGCTCAACCCTTTCCACAGCCAGTCCGGCGACCTGGTCCATATCAATCAGTCTTTTCTGCTCATCCTCCAACAAATATTCCCTGGCTTCAGATATCTTCACCTTTCTCCTTTTTGACTTGCCCCCTAAAAATCCAGGGATGATCTCTTGGATATGGATCCCTATCTCCTCGACCCCGCTGTTGGAGAATATCTCGAAGGGAGATGTCATCTTCTCTCTCGTCTCGATCTCGATCAGCCGGTCATCCAGCACGCCTTCTCTGAGCTGTTTTCTTAGCTTTTCCCTTGTGTCTTTGAATGTTTCGATTTCTTCCTGCCCCTGATCGAGAGGTTTTCTTCTCAGTGGTGGAAGCAATATGTCCAGGATCTTTTCCTCCACATTTCTTTCTGCCTTCTCTTTGATTCCTTCGATCTGTTCCTGCTTGACCATATCTACAGAAATCCGGACCAAATCTCTGATCATGGATTCCACATCACGTCCCACATAGCCCACTTCGGTAAACTTGCTGGCTTCGATCTTGAGAAAAGGGGAAGAGGTGAGCTTGGCTAAGCGTCTTGAGATTTCTGTCTTTCCCACTCCGGTGGGACCGATCATCAATATGTTTTTTGGAGCGATTTCATCGGCAAGCTCTGGAGGGAGCTTTCGGCGCCTGTATCTGTTGCGTAAGGCTATGGCCACAGCCTTTTTCGCAGCCTTCTGTCCGATGATGTACTTATCCAGCTCTTCGACGATCTCTTGCGGAGTGAGTTCTGTCTCTTCAAGTCTTTTTCCTTCTTTCTCGAGACTTTGGGGAAGCTCAATGGCCATTTAGAGTACCTCTGTAATGATTTGATCGTTGGTGTATATGCATATGTCTGCACTGATCTTCATCGCTTCCATGGCAACTTCCTCAGCAGACATATCTGTGTGCTTGATCAAGGCTCGCGCTACTGCCAACGCGTAAGCTCCACCCGAACCGATAGCCAGGATACCGTCATCCGGTTCTAGGACATCACCGGTTCCTGATATCAGGAAGCTGTGGTCTTTGTCAGCCACGATCAGAAGGGCCTCAAGCCGCCGGAGAGCCCTATCCAGGCGCCAATCCTTTGCCAGCTCTATGGCTGCACGGGAAATGTTCCCATGGTATTCCCCGATTTTTGTTTCAAACCGGGCAAAAAGAGCGAAGGCATCCGATGTGGCACCAGAAAAACCTGCCAGGACATTCCCTTTGAACAGAGTCCTGATCTTGCTGGCTTTCTTCTTCAGCACCGTTTGACCGATAGTCACCTGTCCATCACCAGCAATGGCCACCTTTCCCTTGTGGCGCACACATATGATTGTTGTCGCTTTCATCATCGGATCACCACACTCTCCTTATATTAATGAATAAGGGAAAGAATTTCAATCTCTAACCTTAACTTGTTGACCTGGCCTTTTTTCTGTGTTATTCACTTATCCTGAACTATTCATGAAAAATGCCTATGAATATAAAAATTCTTTCTTGAAAAAGCCTTTGTCAGGATTTACAGCACTATCAGGATAACTTTCTGATAGTGCTGTAATATTGTAAAGAGTCGGCATTTTTTATGAATAATCCAGGTTATTCAAATTTTGTAAAAATTCATAGGAGGAAAAAAGAAAAAATGCACAAGCCAAAAGAAAAAATTTCCATCTCAGTGTCAATGATGCTGTGCTTAATCCTTATAGCATCCAACGCCTTTTCCCAGACGATTGATAAAGATGTGTTGAAAAGCCTTAATTACCGCTCAACAGGACCAACGCGCCAAAGCGGTCGGTTTGTGGACTTTGCCGTTCCCGAACAGGAGTCCTATACGTTCTATGCAGCCACAGCATCGGGAGGCCTATGGAAAACCATCAACAACGGCATAACCTTCGAGCCGATTTCTGATCACGAAAACGTCCTTTCCATCGGAGATATAGCCGTTGCTCCCTCAAATCCGAGCATTGTTTGGGTCGGCACCGGAGAAGCCAACAACTCCCGAAGTTCCTACTGGGGGGATGGCGTCTATAAGTCCATGGATGCTGGCAAAACATGGACAAATATGGGCCTCAAAGAATCCCATCACATCGGACGCATCGTGATCCATCCGAAGAACCCGGATGTTGTCTATGTCGCAGCCCTCGGTCATCTCTACTCAGAAAATCCTGAGCGCGGTCTGTACCTAACAACCGACGGGGGCAAGACCTGGAAAAAGATCTTAGGCCCTGTTATTCGGGAAAGATACATCGGTGTTGTGGATGTAGTTATAGACCCGACCAATCCAGATATTTTGTATGCGGCGACATATGATAAAGAGCGTTTGCCCTGGACCTTTAATCTTGGAGGACCGGGAAGCGGCATCTACAAAACCACTGATGGTGGTCAAACATGGACAAAACTTGGCGGAGGCCTTCCGGGCGGAATGCTGGGACGCATCGGGATCGATGTATACTTGAGGAATCCGAATATCCTGTATGTCTGTATCGAAAACGCCAACAAACCCGGCATGTCTGATGAGGAACGATACCAAGAACTCAGGGCAGGAAAATCCAGTCGAGGCATGATCGATGGTGAAGTCTATCGCTCAGATGACGGAGGCGAAACCTGGAGAAAGGTGAGTCCGGACGGGCAGAGTATTGGAGGCGCTCCTGGCTATTATTATGGGCAAATTCGAATCGATCCCAACGATGATAAAGTAGTGCATGTTCTGAGTGCATCCTCCTGGGGCACAAGAGACGGAGGCGAAACCTGGCAGAGACGGCCTTTGAGATTCGGCGGTGATGACCACGGTCTATGGATCGATCCTGAAAACTCGAATCATATCCTTTTAGGTTACGACCACGGGATGGGCATAACCTATGATGGAGGAAAAAACTGGTATCACCCCGATTTCCTGCCTCTGGCCCAATTCTATGCTGTGGGATATGACATGTCCTATCCCTACAGGGTGGCCGGCGGCCTTCAGGACAACGGCTCCTGGATGGGACCTAGCACAAAACGCGGAGGAAGCCCTATCCAGCTCGAAGATTGGGAAAGTGTGGGTGGTGGAGATGGCATGTACAATGTGTTCGATTTAATGACAAACCGCTATCTCTACAACGAATCCCAGTTTGGGCCTCTATCCCGATTGGACCTAAAAACGGGAGAGAGAAAATCCATCGCATACCAGAGAATAAAACCTGAGCTCCGCTGGAATTGGAACGCCCCGATTCTTGTCTCGCCCCATGACAGCGATGTCATCTATCATGGCGGCAACATCCTGGTGAAATCCCCCTACCGCGGAGAATATTGGGAGGAGATCAGTCCTGACCTGACCACCAACGATCCGGCAAAGCTCACCACAGGAAAAGGCGGGGATGGAAACATTCAGTATAGCACGATCACAACGATCGATGAATCTCCACTCGTGCAAGGTCTACTATGGGTGGGCACAGATGATGGAAACGTTTGGGTCACAAGAGACGAGGGTAAAAACTGGACCAAATTGAACGACAAGATAACAGGAAATCCAGGATACTGGGTAAGCCGGGTGGTCGCATCACATCATGATTCAGGAACGGCTTATGTCAGCTATACCGGATACAGAAGAGACGATTTCAGGCCTTTTCTGTACAAAACCACAGACTATGGAGAGACTTGGACATCGATTGCCTCCAATCTTCCTGACGAGCCCATCAATGTCATCAGGGAACACCACAGGAATCCCAATCTTTTGTTTGTGGGAACGGAATTTGCAGTATATGTCTCGACAGACAGTGGCAAGAACTGGTCCAGGATGAAGAACAACATGCCCACTCAGCCCGTCCATGATCTTGCCATACATCCTCGTGAAAACGACCTTGTGGTGGCCACGCATGGCCGAGGGATATTTATTGCCGACATTTCTCCCCTGGAAGAATTGACGCCAGAGATGCTCGAGAAGGATGTCCATCTTTTCAACATTGAATCCAAGGTAAGATGGGTCAACAATACATTCAACGCATCCAGCTCCTCCAATTATAATGGAGAGAGCGAACCCAATGGCATTGTTGTCTACTATTATCTGAAGCAGAAGCCCGAAGGGGATGTTAAGATCACGGTCTACAAGGGTAACATGCTCATCAACGAAATCAAGGGAAAGAAAGATCTTGGGATCAACACCGTGGTCTGGAATATGACAGTGCGGAGAGAGCGAACAGAGGAGGAAAAAAAGCAGATGAAGGAACGGATGGAGCGTTTTGCTGGCCGTGATTTTCGAACACGGATGGACCCCGACTTCGTTTACACCGCTGCTCCTCTGGGTGAATATCGTTTTGTTCTTTCTGTTAATGGACAGCAATTCACCAAGTCTACCTCCATCCTTCAGGACCACTGGTACGATAATTAGAAGTAAAGCAGAAACAGGGCTTCAAAAAAAATTAAGAACGAATATAATAGAGACTACAACAGAGTAGAATCATGTCGACCCCTTACAGCATTATCATAAACTTTCTGGTTATCGTCTTTTTTATCTTGGCCTTTCTATCAGGGGAATTAAAGGTCAAATTCATGCTGTTGGGAGTAATAGTTCTCCTCTTCGGTCTGCCTTACTTCATATCCCTTGGCAGCTTGTCTTGGATTTTCTATGCAGCGAAGATTGTCTTTGGTATATTCTGTTACCTCTTTATCCGAAGGCAAGGCTATTTATGAGGGGCGAATTTTATGGTTCCTCTCTCATCTTAACCCATCCAGAAGCCCTTCCTGTGAGAAACCCCTAAAACCTTTTGACAGCCCGAACAAAAATAGATATATCGCCTGCCAAAAAATCTCCGGAGTTCACGGAACGCAATCGTGTTGAGCAACGTGTTGCAGTGGGGACAAATGGGAGTGATATCGTTCTTTTCGACGAGTTGGATCATTTGTATCTCCTCTCATGATTTCTTGAACTCATGGATCTGTTTCATCCTCCAACGAATTATACTTATTTCACTCTGAAAATATTTTTAAAACTTCAAGTTTTGCGTCGTGCAGGAAAGTTTAAATGCAGCCATTTGTTGACCCATGAATTTTCGTATGATATACAACTGATTGTTGAAAGTCACCACCTTAGTCTTCCTTTTAATCATCCCATTTTTATACTCCCATTCACTCCTAAAAAAGGGCATTAAAATGAAAGAAAAAAGTATTATTTGTCTTATTGTCATGATGACGCTACCTTTGATCCTTCCATCAGGATGCAAGTCGAAAAAAGAGAACGGATCTCCACCTGGGATGGAAGCTCAAACCGGAGACCTCTCTGTCACCTATGCGAGTCCCAAGGGAAGCACCGAAGATCCTCACGAAGCCGATACTCTCGTGATCATCTTCGACCATTCGATGGCTCCTTTAGAGGCGCTTCCCCAAGGCAGAGGTTCACGTTTGATGCAACTTGATCCCTCTTTTGCCGGGAAACATCGCTGGCTAAACCCAAAGACTCTTACGTTCACTCCGGATAAGCCTTTTCCCTCTTCGACCGAAATCAAAGTAACCATCCCAGCCGGCACAAAATCTTATGAAGGTTTTACTCTGAAGGAGGATTTTTCCTGGACATTCCAGACCATCCGCCCTCGCCTTATCAGACATTTTCCTCGCCATGAACAAAAATGGGTAAGGCCTGACACAGAAGTTCTTTTGATTTTCAACCAGCCCATCCAAAAAGCCAAAAACTTTTTTTCCCTCATGAGAGTCGGACAGGATAACATTAAAATTCCCATTAATTTTTCCCTTAAGACTCCTTCTGAAGAGTCGTTAAAAGAAGATGGGATCGAAGCCTCAATCGAGAACACACTCCTTCTCCAGCCAAAAGAGAAACTCGAGCTAGATTCCAAATATGTCATGGAAATCGAAGAAGGGCTTCCAGGTAAGCAAGGGTCTTTGGGAATGGAAAAGCCGTTCTCATTCTTTTTTGAAACCTACACGACATTCCAGTTTGTCTCCTTTGGCGCCGATGAAAACCACAACCCCTATGATTCTCTCCAATTTACATTTTCCAATCCCGTTCCCTACAAGGAGTTCGTCCAAAAAATTCGTTTCGAGCCAGAGATTACAATCCCAGATTACTATCTAGAATGGGACCATGGGGATTCGACCTTATGGATTAGTCTCTCCCTCCAACCTGAAATCCACTACAAGTTATGGATAGGCTCTGAACTAGAGGACATCTTCGGCAATAAACTCGCCAAAGAAATCCCGCTGGAATTTGCCACAGCCTCTTATCCAGCTTCCCTATCCATGAACTCCGGACACAAGATCCTGGAAGCCTACAGCGACTTGAATTACCCACTGTATGTCCTCAACACCCCGGAAATTCTCTTCGAGGCTACCCGTTTGGGGAAGGAAGATATCCTTCCCCTCCTTGCCAACAAAAAAATATTCTGGTCTAGTGAAAAACTTGTAAAAAAAGATTTCTTCAGCGTTCAAAAGAAACTCGAACTTAATATTCCACGGAACAAGAAAGATGTTCTGCCTCTTAACCTGGCAGAATTTTTCCCCGCGAAATACGGCACCATCTTCCTTCAGCTGGACACCTTTCTAGAGGACAAATGGACCCGGTATCCCAAAGCCATGCTCCAAGTCACTGAACTCGGCCTTTCGGCCAAATTCTCTCCGGAGAACAATCTTATCTGGATCACAGAGCTTCAATCCGGCAATCCTCTAGCCGAAGTGGCGATCGAGATCAGAGATGATTCCAATAAAATCTTTTGGCGGGGAAAAACAGACGAGAGAGGAACGGTTCAAACCCCGGGGTGGAAAATCCTCGGGATCAAAAGCAAAAGCAGATGGTCCCAACCTCAACAGTGGATTTTTGCCACCAAAGGAAAAGATTTTGCCTTTTTAAGTTCCGAATGGGATACGGGTTTTTCCCCCTATCGCTTTAACATCCCTTTTGACTGGAATCCACAGCCGGTAGAGATTGAGGGCTATACTTTTACGGACAGAGGCCTCTACAGGGCAGGAGAGACCGTTCATATCAAAAGCATCATCAGGAAACGAGAAAAGGGAGAGTGGAAAATGCCTTCGATTGAACAGGTCGAGTGCGAAGTGTTAGATCCTTTCAATAAAAGCCTGCTCAAGAGAAAAGTCACTCTTGACGCTTTCGGTTCGTTTGACCTGGACATCGAAACCACACCCGAGGCGTCATTGGGCTCCTATGAGATCAAGGTGACCATTTCTCCTCTAACCAAGGATGGAAAAGAATCAACACTGTTCTCATCTTTCCGAGTCGAAGCATTCAAGCCTGCTGAATTCGAAGTGCATCTGCGATCGGCACAAGAAGAGTACATCTTCGGAAACACCTACGATGCAGAGGTGAGGGCAAGTTATCTATACGGGGGAGCCATGGCCTCTCAAAAAGTGTCCTGGCATCTGAGACTCAATCCTGCCTTTTTCAATCCACCAGGACACGAGGATTTCATCTTCGGAAATCAAATCGACCGCTGGGAACGCTACGGACAAGAAGACAGCCGTCTTCTCTCCTCTGGTGAATCCATACTGGATGAAGATGGAAAACTCAAGATATCGGCGAAACTGCTGCCAGAAGGAGAGAAGAATTCCGTGTTTGCCTCGCTGGAGGCTACGGTCCAAGGGCCGAGCAGACGCAGCATTTCTAACCGCATCCAGACCCTTGTTCATCAAGGAGAGTATTACATAGGCTTGCAACCAAGTACGACCTTTCTGCCCAAGGGAGAGGGAATGGCTGTCCGAGTGATCACGGTCAAATCTGACGGCCAGATAGAACCGAAACAAAAGATACGCCTGAAACTCCTCCAACGAGAGTGGCATTCGGTGAGAAAGTCTGGGATTGGAGGCATATTCCATTGGGTCAGCGAGAAGGTGGATACGGAAATCGAGGCTCGGACGATTGAATCAAAAAAGGAACCTCAACAGCTCGACTTTATCCCTAAAAAAGCGGGCTTCTATCTCCTCGAGGCAGAGGGAAAAGACAGCCGGGGCAATACGATAACAACCAAGACGTATTTCTATGTTACAGGAGAAGATTACATTCCCTGGGAGAGACAAGACGAGGATTTTGTTGAATTGATTGTGGATAGTTCAAACTATCGACCTGGGGATGTGGCAAAGATATTGGTGAAATCCCCGTATGAACGCGCCAATGCCTTGATCACCGTTGAGAGGGAATTCGTCTTGCACAGCGAAATCCGAGAAATCATCGGAAGCTCGAGCCAGATCGCAATCCCGATACGCTCCGATTACCTCCCCAATGTGTATGTCTCCGTGCTCCTTGTTCAAGGCCGAACCGCTCCAAAAGTCGAAGATAACACACAAGACCTGGGCAAGCCTTCTTTTAAAATCGGGTATGCCAAACTCAATGTGGACCCCTCAGAAAAACGTCTTGAGATCGATATCCTCAAAACTAAGAATGCTTACAAACCCGGTGAGGAAGTCTCTCTCGATCTAAAGGTGAAAGATTGGAAAAGAAACAGCACCAAGGCCAGCCTGGCCCTGGCCGTGGTGGATGTGGGAGTGTTGAACCTCATTGGCTATCAAACTCCCGATCCTTTCTCCCATTTTTACAGTCAAAAGTTCTTGGCCGTTCATACATCGGATTCGAGGCCTTTTGTTCTAGAGCAACTGGCTTTTGGCGAAAAGGGCGAAGAGGCAGGAGGAGGCTTGGGAGAGACGATGAAAACGGCTTTTGCTCAGTCTCTTTCTGAGATTGAGCTAAGAGGGGACTTCAGATTCACGGCCCATTGGGATCCTTCGCTATTGACCGATGATGAGGGCAACGCCCGTGTGAGCTTCACGTTGCCGGATAATCTGACCACTTTTCGTGTGATGGCGGTTGCCCAAACCCAAGATTCTCGGTTCGGACGATCAGAAACAACCTTTAAAGTCACAAAGCCCCTCCTCCTCCAATCTGCTCTTCCTCGTTTTGCTCGAGTGGGTGACGAGTTTTCAGGCGGTGTGGTCATCCACAATCAGACCTCAAAAAAGGCGGTGGTTGTCCTAGAGTGTCTAGCCAAAGGTATCCTTTTAAAGGAAGAAATCAACGCCCGGGAAATTTCTCTCTCTCCTGGAGAGAGCCAAGAAGTCCTTTTTCCTTTCAAGGTGGAAAAACCAGGAAGGGCCGAATTTGAGTTCCGAGCTCAAATGGGAGAGGAAACCGATGGCCTGCAAATTTTCCTTCCCTTGAAGCTGCCTCGGCCGAGAGAAACCGTGGCGCTTTTCGGAGAGACCACAGAATCCACTGAGGAAAAAATACGCACACCAGAGGATGTCTATCCCGAAGAAAGCCGCATCGAATTTTTTGCCTCGGCCAGTGCACTCTCCGAGCTGAGGGAAAGCGTGGATTTCCTCACAGATTATCCTTTTCTCTGTCTCGAACAACGCCTTTCTTCTATACTGCCTTACATCGTGGCAAAGGAAGTGCTTTCTGATTTCAGTCTGAGCCATCTCTCCCCTGGAGAGATGCACGATCATGTCCAACAAAACCTCAAAGAAATCTATGACTACCAGAGAGAGAACGGAGGTTTCGGCCTCTGGCCAGACTCTTCCTACGACTCGCCTTTTAACTCCTGTTATGCAGCTTTTGCGCTGGTCATGGCCAAAAGTGCAAACTTTGCAGTGGATGAAGGATGTTTGGACCGACTCACCCAGTATTTAAAAAACTTGATGCATGGACGAGTGGAAAGGCAAGACTATCCGTACGGCCAAAGAGCCTGGAAGACCATTCAGGCCTTTGCCCTCTACTCTTTGGCTCTGCTTAGCCAACCCGAGCCTTCTTATGCGGAAAAACTATTTGTAGAGAGAGAACTCCTCTCGCTGTCTGGAAAAATCTTCCTGCTCAAAGCCCTTAATAAGGGGAAAGGTTCCACAAACGCCCAGAACACTCTCATCCAGGAATTGATGAATAAAGTCAAAGTCTCGCCGACCAGCGCCCATTTTGAGGACGATGAAGGCAGAGAAGGCCGCTGGATTTATTCTTCAAACAACCGGACTACTGCCCTCATCCTTCAGGGTCTGATCGAGGTCGAGGAGGACAATCCTCTCCTTTCTTCTGTGGCCCGTTGGCTCGTGGAACGTAGAAAAGCCGGGACATGGGCAACCACCCAGGAAAACTTTTATGTCTTCTATGCTTTGAGTGAATTCTACAAGAAATATGAAAAAATCGATCCCGACTTCAAGATCGAGGTTTCTCTCGAAGGAAAACGCCTGCTGGAAGAATCGATCAAACTGAGAAATCAAGTGGAGAAGACTGAACGATTCCTAGGAGAATTAGAGCCCGGGATACCAGTCCCTCTGAAAATCAAGAAGACAGGAAAGGGAAGACTTTATTACCAGGCCAGGATGACTTATGCCCCCAAGAGGGAGTTATTGCCCCGGGATGAAGGGTTCAGCATCATGAAAGAAATCTCAACACTGGACGGTAAGGCACTGGATTCGATCCAAGCAGGAACGCTAGCCGTAGTGACACTGCAAGTGATCTTGCCGCAAGAAAGCCTTTTCGTGGTCCTGGAGGATCCTCTTCCAGCCGGATTTGAAGCCGTTAATCCCACCTTCCTGACAGAGAGTGAAGAGCGACAGAGGCAGATGGAAGAATCAGCAGAAAGAGGACAACGGAAATGGTGGCGCGGGTTCAATCACATCGAGATGCGAGACGATCGGGTGCTCCTCTTCGCCGATTCCTTAGCTCCTGGAATCCACACCCATCGTTATCTTGTACGGGCCTTAACCTACGGAACTTTCCATGCACCCGGAACAAAAATCGAAGAAATGTATGCACCAGAAGTCTTTGGACGGAGCGGTGAACTCACGATCAAAATCCTCAAATAGATAATGATCAAAAAAATGAAAAAGACGGCCTTGCTGGCAGCACTGTCAATCATGGTTTTCCTCTCTGTGTCTTTGTACCTCCCTTTCCCTAAGGGAAGACTCAAACCCGCTCCAGTTGTCTCGCTTTCTTTGCTGGACCGAAACGGCCTGTTGCTCAGAGAGATTTTGTCAGACGAGGGAGGCTGCTGTCGATGGGTCAAACTCGCAGAAGTCTCTCCCGC
>Ga0224506_10000617_pt1 | contig 28962 bp, 20 predicted proteins | sample SF_Jan12_sed_USG_2_FD_169108 | JGI IMG/M metagenome (GOLD analysis project Ga0224506, IMG submission 169108) | Sediment microbial communities from San Francisco Bay, California, United States - SF_Jan12_sed_USGS_8_1 | ecosystem: Environmental > Aquatic > Marine > Sediment | place: USA... | reverse complement strand
TTCTGTGGCGTGCAGTCCAAATTGCTGATGAAAGGTGTCAGGCAAAGCGCGATTCAGGGTAGGACTAATGATATTTTGTTCATTTAAAAACATCGCGGCATGTATCGGCAACAAAGAGTTTTTAGTTGCATTGACTAACCGTTGGTCACTGTCTGTCAAACGTCCTTCTTCGGCTGCAGTTACACGTTCACGCTCAGTCAGTAAAATATCAAACACCACTGCTCGAGCGCCGCCCATTTCGAAATAATCTAACATGTCGGCATACACCGATCTTGGCCAGGGAAAACTCCCTAATATGGGATCCATGGTTTGTAACGAGGACTCATCGATCAAAATAACTGAAATTTCTTCGGGTAATTGAGTGTCTGCCCGATAAGTGGTTACCAAGTAATCAAAAATAATACTGTCTATTCTGTCCAGTGATTTTCCGTCATCGATTAAAGCCGTCATGGCCATAGCCACGATTAAAATGACGACCTGAGCTTTGAGGCGATTCAACAATGGCGTTTGATTAGGTTTAATCATGAGGAAACAGACCCTTCTATAATACATCGGGTTAAACATTCATCCCGACGTCAGTCAGTATAAGCTCCTAGAAATTGGCTCTTAACACCACTATAGCATCTAAAATTCTATCAGCGCTTATAAAGGGTCAATTCAACAAAAATGAGAAAAACGTTTGTTTACTTCCTCTATCACAAGTGGCAGCAAGGTATGACACGATCAATGAAGTTCACTGTTACAACTCACAACAAATAAAACAATTAATTTTTTGTAAAAGCGATTAAAGCCGACTAAGTTTGTTAGATACTTTTTTAAAAGTAGACGCTTTTTTCAGTTTCTAGTGACTTTTAATTTGACACTTATTAACCAAATAGAGAGGCCTCCATGAAAAATATCTGGACTATGCCATTACTAATGTCAATTCTATTTATACTGTCAGCATGTGACAACAACACTACATTGACTTCTGGAGGTGATGATGGAGGAGGGAGTAGTTCATCCGCCAGAATTTCGGGTTCTGTGACACTGTCTTCTTCTGTAGCGGGCTCGAATAAACCGGTTAGCATATTAATGAAAGATTACGCTAGCGCGCCCAAATTGAAAGCTTCCGCAACCAAAGGTTATGTTGTTGCGAACAAGCCGGTTGTGTCGACTACTTCCCCGTTAGATCCATTTTTTGCCATTGGTGACAATCTGGCCAACGCATTTGTTTATCTTTACGATGCCGATCATCCTGAATGGCTCACGCCTGTGGCACAGGATATAACAGATGCCAATGGAGCCTATTCAATGTCGACCTATGGCTGTACTGCTGATGTATCTGTCGGCGACTGTGTCTCATCAGCAGCCAGTAACGGTGGAAGCTATTCTGACGGTGATGGCCTGCCCGTAGGATTCTACACCATGCTGGTATTCAAACCGTCAACCTTTGATCCCATTTTGGGCGTTACCACAGACCCCATCGTTGCCGTGTTACCAACATTTAAAGCAACCTCTGGAGATGTAACCGTCGAAGAGATGGAAGCCGAGGTTAGTGATGTGTTACCTCGTGTTATGACCATGTTTGGTCAGAATAAAAATACTGACGGAACAGATACCTGGGGGTCAACAACTTTGAATCTCCCAGGCAATGCCGGCTTGCAAGTATCCTTCGACATGGCAATGAGCCGTGGTAGTGTTCAAAATATTGTGGTCGCTAATGGTAGCGTCATTTCTGGTAGTTGGAAACTATCACCAGACTGGATGACGGCAACCTTTGCTCCTGATTCGGATCTTGCTGCCGGTGTCTATACGGTTACCATTCCCGCGACTGTAACCAATGTCTATGCTAATGCAATTGGCCATGAATCAATCGGTACCTTTACAGCAACTGCTGTTGATAATGCAGCACCCACGGTTTCTTTAAGCCCAACAGATGGTGCTACCGGAGTCTCAGTTTCATCAGGCATCCGCTTAACATCAAATGAAGCACTGGATGTTAATAGCCTGATACTTGAAGCAGCGCCATCGGTCGGTGACAGACCGGGGCTGTTATTGATCGGAGAGAATGCAGGTAGTTATGAGTATGAATTTATTCTGCAAGAGTCTTTGCACTTGGGAACTGACTACACCTATACCATAAGTGGCATAAAAGACTTATCAGGAAATTCTGCCAATAATATTCTTGGTACCTTTAGTACCGAAGGCGCAGCAAGTGCTATAGGCGTTGACCCGGGAGCAGACCCTACAACCCAGAGTGCACAGGTTGCAATCTCTGAGATCTTCGCAAAGTGGACTCGTGCGATCAATGATCGAAATTTACCAGGTCTTCAAGCGGTAATGGCGGGTAGTTTTACATTTGAATACAATGTGCAATTAGATGGATTCAACTCAGAGGATGTCAACCGAAACGGCCGACTCAGCTTAAATGAGTTTATGAACATGATGGAAGATGGCCTTATTCATTGGGAATACTGTGAAACTACCGCTTCAGGAGACATCGTTGGCAATGTTAATCTTTCTGATGCTGAAACCGGTGACTTTGAATTTACGCTGTTATTTGACTCATTAAATCAGGGTCAGGAATGTAACCAGGGCGGTTCAGATGATGCCATGTACGCAACGGTTAAATTCAAGAACGGTGCATGGAAAATTGCACGACTATCTGAAGGCTTTGATCATCGTGGTACAACGCTTCCTTCTGTTGACCTTATCGAAGCAACACTTTCTCAGGGTGGCGTGACTATGCCATCAGGTAGCGTACTAAGTTCCATAACAACTGAAGTTGACCCTCTAACCTTCACTTTTGATGCCACGACTGGCGTAAATAGTTACATCTTTATGCTGGCCAATGTGCGCGACCCTCGCCATCTAGGATTTGCATTTGTAGTGGATGCTGATGATTTAGCAGACCCCCAGGATCCAACAGCGCCATTATCCATCACGGTTCCGGATGCTCAGGCAACGGCAAATCAAGGCTTGCCAAATGGTGCCGTTCCAATTCAGGAACTATTTGGATTTGAAAGTGATCGTGACTGGGGCATTGATAACTCTGGTGAACAATTCTTCTGGGAAGTCATTGGTCTGGGGACAATTTCTGCCAGTGACTTCCTTGCCACCAATGGAGCACCTGGCGTTGTTGAGTTGGTCCGTGATATCAATGCAGTCAGTGCGGTTAAGAAGTTCAAAAACCCTGGCGACATCAAAGAGCTTGATATCAGTGTGACTGATAGCTTATTAAACCCATTAACTTATGATATATACAAAAATGGTTTTGATGCCGGTACAGATGGCAGCGTTATCCTAACCGTCACCTCACCGAATGCCGCTGACATTGGAGGAGTTGATTCTTTTCCAGCTGCGGTCTATGTCAACAGCAGTATTGGCTGGGCTGATTTCCCGCTGATTTTTGTAGACAATCTAGATGGAACAGCGACTGCGTCAGTAACCATAGATCTGTTTAATGGTTGGAACTGGATCGACCTGATGGATGGCGTCGATATGTACGCTAACTTCCAGGTTGTGACTACCGGTGGAATAACCCCCACACTGACAACAGTATCCATAACAGATAACGGTACAACTCAGACAAATCCGGATCTTGCTCTTGTTCAGAGTTTCATCGATTATCAATTTGCCGATGCAAATCCAGGTGCAACGACACTCGATATTATATGGGAGGTCGATTCACTTAAAGCTGATGCAGCACTCTTGGATCCAGGAGTACTTTGTAATAACACCGGTGGTGCCTGGTCGCAATTATCGGTTAATATCTGGAATAATTCTGGTGCCTATGATCGATTGGAATACTGTCAGGACCCAACCAATTGGACTATCACAGCAGGATCTATTAGCTACACTGGCCTGGAGATTTACTTGGGTGAAAACTGGGTGCACCTTGAGCTTTATGGAGACGATACACTGGGCAACCCTGATTCATGGAAACAAACGGGTTCAGGTTTCGGTGTCTATACCGACACTGGCGTCGAGTATGTACCGCCAGTTTCGATTGCTGATGTAACGGGTGATGCAGGCGCTTCTGCTCTATTAACCGGTGACTGGGGGCAAGGCTCAGACTGGAATGCAACAGCGGTAACTGCAACAGGTAATGACGTTATCATTACCGGTACCTTTGAGAATGATCCGACTTCAGCAAGCTATAATGCCGGGGCTGACGGAGCCTGGACTGATGGCATAGCAGGTGACCCTGAATTCACTGTGACGCCAGATGGCCTGGGTGGAGCGACATTTGCTTTAACCATTACCCTGTATAATGGCTGGAACTGGATTTCAATAAATGCCGACAATGAATGGTATGGCATCAATATTTATACCGACAATGGTGCCGTATTACCCAAGCCGGTCATAGTGAACGTAAATGAAATAGTACCAGTTGATGATTTTGGCCAGTTAGTGGCTAATATCTCGGCCTGTACCGCAACGGTCAATGGTACTGCACCTGCAAATACCCAACGCATGTGGGTTGACTGGCACGGATCCAGTGATACCGATAGCTATTGGGAAGGGCAAGAACTTCAGCTTACTGGTGGTGGAACTGCAGGAATTGATACAGACCAAAACTGGAGCGCTACGTTCCAGGTTATTGGTGGAGCCAATGCTTATAACTTTATCAGTGTCTATGACGATACCAATCAGACCTGGGCAGGAGTAGAGGTTCGAACCAGTGATGTGAGTTGTACCTATACCAAGCCAGTATTAACGATAGACTCAGTCGTCGCTGGTGGTGTCACCCTCATTGACCCCTATGGTTACAACGAGTATGGCGTTGACGATACCTCTGGTGGATCAATCGCCACGACCGCAACGACAGCGGTGGTATCAGGTACCTCCTCAATGCCAGGCCGAAGTATTAAACTCATGTCCTATGCTTGCGGTAGTAATGAAGAGCAAGTTGTGCAGGCCAGCAGTACAGCGAATTTGGCCGGCACCTATGATTGGACCGCAACCATGAGCCTGTATGATTATGACGTGAATTCAGGCAGTGTGTACTATCAGTATATTGATATCTCTGACGGGCAAAACTGGCAGAGCATTAGCGTCTTATCTGATAGTAATGTCGTTCCTGTGTCGCCCATATCGATCTCTGTTGCCGGTGCAACTGAAAATACCCTGAACAGTGGCTGTGGATACAGTGAATGGGATGGCAGTGCTGCGACTACTCTGACTGTTAGTGGTACCACTACTGGCACTCAGGACGGCTTCGGAGAGTTCTGGACTAACACCAGTTGGGGTACCTTTGAGATCATTGGTGGGGCATTCAACTTTGACGTAAACTTGTTCGATGGCTGGAACCACATTGGCATAAGTGATGTTGACCGTAACTGGACAAGCCTAAACATAACGACCACTAACGGAGTCCTCCCACCTCAATACGTTTATATTACGTCTCCTAGTAACGGCGATGTAGGTGTTGTAGCGGGGGCTACAGTTACCGGTGACTTTGGAGTTTCTGGTTTTGTTCCCGACAATATGAATGCCTATGTCGAATATTATGATATTGATACTGGTATGTATGTATCGACATGGTATAGCACTTATGCAGGAACTACTGATGTGCCTATGGCCTATACCTCAGGAACTTCATTTACGTTTGATTTACCTGCAGATATGCCAGCGACTGCACAAGATATCTACATAAGTGTTGACGGTTGTGGACCAGATGGCTGCCACGGTCATTCGATTAGGGTTAACTCTACCTACCCGTCTGATGAGCATTTCTATAAACCAGGTACAGGAGACACTGTGAATGATGCAGCAATGCGTCGTAAGGCAATGAGCCGTAGATAATCTAAACAACCGGACATAGCAATATGTCCGGTTCAAGACCCCTTGATATTGAACATTAAAATTCAATATCAAAGGCATCAAAGAGTAGACAAGGGGTAGCGTCAATGCACCAGAACTTCTGGTAAAGTGGCCTTACCCTTTTTATTTTCAGGAGTAATGGGTTGTTCCAAGACTGGCAGACTTACTTACTTACCGGGCTGTTATCATTGGTGTTATCTATAGCATCAACATCCTCATTGGCAGCTGAAAATGATCACGCTATTCAAATAAAGCCCACAGTTCCCCTAAGTATCCAGATACAGTTACTGGATTCTCCTGAAGTCAGCAGCATAGCGTTTCAAGCTAACATCCTATCTGAGGTTAGTCGTCAGGTTATCAGCGTTGAAATTTCGCTATCAGACAATCTTCAGCTATTGACCGGACAGCTCAACTGGATCGGTCTGATTGAACAATATCAAGATCAGCCGAGACCTATACAACTTACCAGATTAAATACCGAATCAGCCTGGATAGAAGCCAGATTAACCTGGCAACCTGAGCCCGCTATTACCATGCAAGCTTCAGATCGATTAGAAATCAATTCAGTCTCCAGCTCATCAACTCGCAATACTATTCTCCGAGAAACAATGCCTATAGGTAAGAGCACTGACCGATTTGGCGAGCCCTTATTTCTGATCGAGCTGCCATGACTATTACAGACTTTTTACGACCTATAAAATCTGCGCTTAGAATGATGCCAGCCATGTTAGTCAGTGTATTGGTGGGCCTTATTGTAACCGGTTGCGATCAACCCATAAATGTCACTTCTTACAGCAAACCGACCCCTGTACCGGTGATTCAGATTACCGGTAAACTGGAGTATCAAGATCGGGTGTATGACAGTAATGGGTTTATTAACGGCAATATGCCCTATAAGCCTATAAGAGATACTCTGGTTGATCTTATAGATGATAGAAATGTGATTATTGCCACAACTAAAACCAATCAGGTAGGCCTCTTTAGTTTTAATGACATCCCGATTGGTAGCTATACCCTGCAAATAGTTGCCCGATCCAATCTGGCCGGGGGCCAAACCGTTTCCGTCTATAACAACTTTGGTGCACTTTATGCCATGACTAAAGCTTTTGAATTTACTCAGTTGGAAACGGTTGCCAACTGGCGCATCAATGTTGCTGACAATGTGGCAGGCATATTCAATATTCTGGATGTTATGAACTCGGCCTTTGAGTATGTCGATGTCATATCCCAAAACACCATATTATTAGACGATTTAAGTGTATTTTGGCAAGTAAACAACAACAAAGGCAGCTATACCTGTTTCATGGCAACCTCAGGTAGCTGTGACCAGGGGCCAGGCATTTATGTACTCAGCTCGCTGTCATCAGACACGGATGAATTTGACGATGACGTCCTCTTACATGAATTTGCCCACTGGATGGAGAAATCCACTGACATGCTGGATTCTCCCGGAGGACCACATAGCGCGTATGATACCGGCCTGGATTTACGACTCTCCTGGAGCGAAGGACATTCCAGCTATTTTCAGGCAGCGGTTAAAGATTGGCTCAGAAATTTTAATGGCAATGCTGGCCGGTTATCGATTCCAGGCAATATGTCGACGGACCAGTATACTGATACGACCCCCGTTGGCATTGCGTTGCATATCGATTATCTGAGTTTAAGTACACATCAAAAATATGCATCTAATGAAGCGGCGGTTACCCATGTTTTATTAGCGATGAAGGACAGTATCAATTCATCTCACGAAATCGTATTTAGACCCTTTACCAGTGCACTACAACTAAACGCCACTGCCGATACTTTAGAATCATTTTGGGACGCCTTATTAGTAGGGCGGAGTGAAGTCAGTCCATCCAATACGGTTTTACAATGGAAAAGTGCACTAAATAATCGGCAGATTACATATGACCTAGACAGTTATGAGCCTAACGACGATATGTTAACCAATGCAACGCCTTTAGCACTATTGTGCTCGCCTGATAGCTTGCCTGCTTCTTGTATTCCTGGTTTACAGGCAACACTTTATTTAACTGCCGACGTGACCAATATTGACAAAGATTATTATAAGTTATCTCTCATTGGTGGCGTAACTTATACGATTAGCACAGATTTTTTAACCAACGGAGCCGATACTCAAATTGCCTTATTCGATAGTGTTGGCAACCCTGTTTTGAATGGATTTGATACACCTCTTTACAATGATGATGCGATCTATTACAACCCACCATGTTGTCCGCCACCCACAGATTTACACAATGGCAGTCACTTTTCCTCCGAAATTATGTTTACACCTGGCACTGATACGACCGTATATTTACTCGTTGAATCAGCTGAAGGTATATATGATCCGACTACACTGGGTCTTCATGGGTCAGGTCGGTACGGAGGCTATCAGCTATTCATTAACGCCAGTTAACAGCATTGATCTGACATAACTGAAACCGGCATCATTGAACCTGACTCTTAAATTTTATTGAAATATCCCTAATCATCTGCCATTAAATAGCCTCTAACTTGGCATATTGCAGCATCAGCTCTTTAACACCCTCGCCTTCAAATGCCACGGTAACCGCCACGTTCGCACCCTGCCCAGAGGCCGATACAATTACCCCTTCGCCAAACATGGGGTGGCGGACTCGGCCTCCCAGAGACAGGCTTTCATGTTCAGATAATGCGTTGCCCATATCGGAATTTCTTGCCGAAAAACCGCCTTTGGAGGAACGATAACTGTTAGAGCTTCCATAGCTATTGCTGGCAAAGGTGCTGGTCGTTTTAAGGGTTGGGCGTACAGAATCTACTAATTCTTCGGGGATTTCCTGAATAAATCGTGAGGGGCGGTTACGGGTTTCGCTGCCAAACAAACGCCTTGTTTCTGCATAACTCAGTGTTAAGTTTTCACGCGCCCGGGTAATGCCGACATAACAAAGACGACGCTCCTCGGCTAAACCAGTTGATGAATCCATACTCATTTTATGAGGGAACAGGTTCTCTTCCAGTCCCGCCATAAATACCTGGTTAAATTCCAACCCTTTTGCCGAGTGCAGCGTCATGAGGTGAATACTGTCTTCATCGACATCGGCTTGTGCATCACCCGCATCCAGTGAGGCTTCGCTTAGAAAGACCATTAACGGCGACATGCCTTCAGCGTCGGTTTCGAAATTTTTACTGGCATTGATCACTTCCTGCATGTTTTCTTTTCGGGCTATGGCCTTTTCCTTACCTTCTTTGTCGTAATGCGCTTCAAGTCCGCTCGCCTCTATCGCCAACTTACATAGCTCGGACAACTCCATATCTTCAGAGGCTTCATCTAACTCATTGATCAGTAACTGAAAGGCTGCGACGGCCCCGGCGGCCTTGCCTTTTAAACCGCCATTTTGAAGCATAAAAGTAACGGCGTCCCATAATGAACTACCCTGATCTCGTGCGACAATTCGAATATTTTCTAAACTCTTTGCACCGATACCCCGGGCTGGAACATTGACCACACGCTCGAAAGCGGCGTCATCATTTCTACTGGCCACCAATCGTAAATAGCTCAGTAGATTACGAACTTCCTGACGTTCATAGAAACGCACACCACCATAGATTCGATAGGGAATATGAAGATGTATTAACGCTTCTTCCAGTACACGCGACTGCGCATTGGAACGATATAGCAGGGCAATGTCTGATGCATTGGTCCCCTCATCCAAAAGTGAATCAATACTGTCCGCGATATATCGCGCTTCATCCATTTCATTAAAGGCTGCATATAGTTTTATCAGGTCGCCTTTATCACCCGCTGTCCAAAGCTCCTTGCCTAATCGGTCGGTATTATTGTCAATCACGGCATTGGCGGCTTCCAATATGGTTCCGGTAGAACGATAGTTCTGTTCCAAACGCACCAGTTCAGTGTCCGGGTAGTCCTGTTGAATTTGTTGAATGTTTTCAACCTTGGCACCACGCCAACCATAAATCGACTGATCATCATCGCCCACGACCGTTAATTTTACCTGATCACCGCAGAGTACTCTCAACCAGGCATACTGAACGCTGTTGGTATCCTGGAATTCGTCAACTAAAACCTGCTGGAATTGTTGCTGATAAAAAGCTAACACCGGAGGGTTGTTAAGCCATAACTCATGCGCTCTTAATAGTAATTCACCAAAGTCCACCATTCCGGTACGCTGACAAAGTGCTTCATAGGCCAGATAAATTTGCTTATGTAATTTATCTTGTTGGCTATACGAGTCAGGGACAAACCGGGCTCTGATCCCTTCATCTTTCTGTCCATTAATAAACCACTGTATTTTTCGGCTATCCAATAAATCATCTTTTAGGCCCAGCTCATTAATAATTCGCTTTACCAGTCGATGCTGGTCATCGCTATCCATCACCTGAAAATTCTCGGGTAAATTTGCAGCACGCCAATGAGCCTTTAATAGACGATGTGCAATACCATGAAAGGTACCAATCCACATACCGTAGGGGCTAGCAGGCAATAGTTCTTCGAGACGCTGACGCATCTCCCTTGCTGCTTTATTGGTAAAGGTTACCGCCAGAGTCCCATGAGGTGCAGCCTGACCGGATTCAATCAACCAGGCCATTCGGTGAGTCAACACGCTGGTTTTACCACTGCCAGCGCCTGCCAAAACCAATAAATGTTTGGCATCTGACTTTACGGCCTGTTGCTGAGGTTCATTTAACTTGGCAACACGCTGCACAATATCATTCATGAAAATGTCCTGAATCCATTAGAATTGAAATACTTTTACATAAGCTCACGCACTGTATATTAATACAGAAACGTTTCAAAGCGAACTCTTTACAACGGGGGGTATTGTTATTAACTCTAGCTACAGAAGCAGTAAATATTGGTAACCAGATAGTGGCCAATAGATCAATAGTTTTTTACCAACTTGATACTTTATTCACATAAAATGACCTTAAACATTTGAGGTTTATTTAACTTCGTTTTAGAATATCGAGTGATTGCAATAGTGAACAACCAATAATAATTAAAAAGACTCAGGTATGTATAGGAATAAACTGCTACAAATTGACAGGATAGGTCGGTTTTTGCAGATGCCTGATGTTCGCCAATATTGATATAAGGAGATAAATATCATGTCACAAAATCTTTTTGAATTAGAGCTGGCTAACATTGAAGATGAGAAAATGCATCGAGCTACTGAAAATTCTTCAACAAAAAGAGATAATAACCACAGAAAACTAGCAGCACGCAGGGCTGTGGAAGATCATCTTGAAGAAGTACGACTGAGAAATGAAATTGGTGCTGACGAAATCGATTTCTACTAGGCTTTAAACTTGTAGATATTCGTTCACACAATAATTGCGACAGCAGTTTTGTATGTTTTGGCTGCTGTCGAAAATAATATTCCTGCAGGTCTCCAAGACTTAGCAGTTATTGTTGACTCCCTAATAAAATTAAACTGCCATGTGACTCATCATGTTAAGGATATTCACCTATACTTGCATGCAACCATTTTCTGTTTCCTGGATAAATTCAAGAAGCCACATTGGGTTATACTTGAAATATTGAGACATTATGTTATCAGCAATTGAAGAGGCTCGCTTAATTACCCTCGTATCCAAAATCGCAAGGGATGCTGGCGCTCTTATTTCATCCCACTATCAAAACCATATACAGGTTGACGTCAAATCAGATCATACTCCGGTGACTATTGCAGATATCCAGGCTAGCCAACTTATTTGTAGTAAGCTGAAAAGCCTGAATGATTGGCCTATTATTTCTGAAGAAGAAAACATTGCTGATTTTGATAACCGAAAACATTGGCAAAATTACTGGCTAATTGACCCTTTGGATGGAACCAAGGAATTTATTAAAGGCAATGGTGAATACACGGTGAATATCGCCCTGATTCATCAACATTCTCCCATATTAGGTGTGGTATTTGCGCCAGAATATGATCAGCTATTTACCGGTGCCCGGCATCAGGGAGCCATCATGAAAACGCCCGAAGGCTCACAAAAATTACAGCGCGAACCAAGCAGAGCGAACAACCAAAAATGGCATATAATCTCCGGCCGTTCATTGCCAAAACCCCGGTTCAATAAACTTTTAACACAGATCCCGTATTCAACAATTACTGATATGGGAAGTTCATTAAAAGTTTGCCATATCGCTGCCGGTCTTGCCGACCTGTACCCCAGATTTGGTCCGACCAGCGAGTGGGATACTGCAGCGTCACAAGTAATTTTAGAATTGGCAGGCGGTTGCATCGTTGACCTCGAAGGAAGACCTCTGAGCTACAACCAAAAAGACAGTCTGGTTAATCCGGATTTTGCGGCCATGTCGACTTTGGATGTATCTATTCTTGAACAAATGAAAACCTGTTAAACACACCACGAATCCTGCTGAAATCGAGACCCGCTCGCAAGATCCGGTTAGAATACAAAAAATCATTAGTTAGGAGCGTTCCATGGATCGAGGTTTAGCCTTTCATTTCTCGCGTGTCACTGAAGCGGCCGCATTAGCAGGTTATCAATGGCTTGGACGTGGCGATAAAAACAAAGCTGATGCTGCAGCCGTCGAGACGATGAGAATTATGCTCAACAAGATGGATTTCGATGGTGAAATTGTTATCGGAGAGGGCGAGATTGACGAAGCGCCGATGCTCTATATTGGTGAAAAAGTAGGCACCGGAAAAGGAGAATCCGTCGATATTGCCATTGATCCTATTGAAGGTACTCGTATGACGGCGATGGGTCAAAGTAACGCGATTGCTGTATTGGCCGCGGGTGAAAAAGGGTCTTTTTTAAAAGCACCTGATATGTACATGGAAAAGATGGTGGTTGGACCCAGCGCTGGTAATTGTCTCGATTTAACCAAGCCCTTGATGGAAAACGTCAAAGCGGTTGCCAAGGCACTTAATAAACCTTTGGACAGATTAACAGTCGTAACTCTTGCAAAGCCGCGACATGACGCCGCTATTGCTGAAATGCAGTCCAAAGGCGTTAGAGTTTTTGCGCTGCCAGATGGTGATGTTGCGGCATCAATTTTGGCCTGCATGCCGGAGAGTGAAGTCGACATGATGTATTGTATCGGTGGCGCTCCGGAAGGTGTAATTTCTGCGGCGGTGGTAAGAGCATTGCAAGGCGATATGCAAAGCCGACTCGTACTACGAGATGAAGCTAAAGGTGATACCGAAGAAAATCGAAAACTGGCAGAATGGGAAAGAAGTCGGTGCCAGGAAATGAACGTAACACCTAATAAAGTTTTAACCCTTAATGATATGGTGAGCAGTGACAACCTGGTTTTCTCTGCTACCGGAATTACCAAGGGTGATCTGGTGGAAGGCATTCGATCAAACGGTACCATTGCCAATACGGAAACGCTGATGATCAGGGGCAAGTCCCGAACCATACGTCGTATTCAATCTTCACATTTTTTAGATCGTAAAGACGACGATGTAAAGTCGTTCATCAAATAATCAGGAAACCACAGATGAAGCATTCGAGTTTATTAGTCACTATAAATCGCGGTGGTAGCATGGAAAGCCAACACCAGGTAAAAGCCATTATTGTTAATAATCTTGGAGAAACCCTTGAGTCATGGGGTGATACCCATATACCTGTGTACCCAAGAAGTGCCATCAAAGCCATGCAAACCTTGGCTATGATTGAAGCCGAAGGACATAAACGATTTGGCTTCACATCAGAAGAAATTGCCATTTGTTGCGCCTCTCACAATGGCGAAGAAACCCACCACAATACCGTTGAAGCCATGTTGTCAAAAATGGGTTTCACAGAGCCTGACTTCGAATGTGGCAGTCATTGGCCCCTGCGAGCAGATACTAGCTATCAACTTGCCGCCTCTGGCTCAAAACCTGATCAGTTACATAATAATTGTTCTGGCAAACATGCCGGCATGCTCGCTTTATCGAAAATTTTGGATTGTGATCCAAAAGGATATGTAGAGGTTGATCATCCCGTGCAAAAAGCAATTGCACAAACAATGGCTGACATGTGTGAATACGACTATACCCAGGCGTCCTGGTCACCGGATGGATGCTCTGCTCCTACATGGGCCATCCCTATGTACAATCTGGCTCTGGCTTTTGCCAAGTTTGGCGCTCCGGAGCACCTTTCTGAAGCCCGCCGTGAGGCCTGCCTGACTCTGTATAATGCGGTGGTAGAAAACCCTTTTATGGTTGCGGGCACGGAACGTTACTGTACAGATATGATGAATACGCTGGGTGATCGGGTCTTCTTAAAAACTGGCGCAGAAGGTGTTTATGTTGCAGCAATACCTGGTTTAAAGTTAGCCATTGCAATAAAGTGTGAAGATGGAGCCACACGAGCAGCAGAGTCTGCAATGACTGCTTTGTTAGACCATGTGGGCATCACCCAGGGAATTGCAGAAGACAAACTAAGTCGCTTTAGACGTCCTATTATCAGCAATTGGAACAAACGAATTACTGGAGATATTGTTTGCCAGCTGGACTGATATCTCGCGATTAACGCTGGCTCTGTAAAAAAGGGAGCTGGCTATATCAGCTGACTCCCTGCTCCTTTTAATATCTGAATTTTGCTACCAAAGCTTGCAATCCATGGGCGGTATCCTGGAGCTGCCCACTCGATTTGGCAAATTCTTCAACCCGTAAGACAAAATCTTCAGTTTTCTCATTAATTTGTACTAACTTGCTATCCACGTCAGAAGCCACAGTTGCCTGCTGTCCTGCGGCGGCGGCAATTTGAGTATTCATCGTACTAATCATTGTAACCGAATTGATGATTTCTCCCAGTGCAGTCTGAGTCTCTTCAAAGTCTTTAACGCTGCTCTCTGTTTGTTTTTTACTGGTTTCCATTAAGCCAACAGCTTGTTGCGTTTGCTGTTGCAAGGATTCAATCATCGCCTGAATTTCCAGTGTCGAATCTTGTGTCTTGGTTGCCAACGAACGAACTTCATCGGCGACTACAGCAAAGCCCCTGCCCTGTTCTCCAGCCCTGGCAGCTTCAATCGCCGCATTTAAAGCAAGTAAGTTTGTCTGATCTGCTATGCCACGGATTACATCAATAACAGAATCAATATTTGAACTTTGTTGCTCAACATTTTTAATCGAATCACTTGAATCTGAAACAATGGTGGCCAGTCCTCTAGTAGAATCAGCGGTTGATGTCACTAACGCATTACAGTGCGCTGCTTCTTTATCGGCTTTTAATGCAGATGAAGACGCTTTCGATGCACTATCAGCAACATCTTTCACAGACACTGACATTTGGTTCATGGTATGAGAGATACTGCTAATATCTTGTTGCTGAGACTCAATGTCGACGGTTACTTTGTCAGAAAACTCCTGAACACCTGTCGATAGTTTATTAATGCTTGTCGTTGTTTCTGCAACATGTTGAATGACTTCCTGTATATGGCCCGCGAACTGATTAAACGAAGCCGCAACAGAGGCCATTTCATTATGTCCAACTACAGGTAGTCTTTGTGACAAGTCAGCATCGCCAGAACTAATATTCTTCATTGCAGTATTCATGCGATCCAGTGGATTGGTAATACTTCTGGCAATAACTGCGGCGAGTAAAGAAAAGGCGACGACTGCGAGAACCAGCCTGATAATACTTTCTATCAATTCCGTAATGAAAATAGCTTTGATGTCATCATAATAAACACCGGTACCCAAAATCCATCCCCACCGATCATGGCCCTTGATATAGGACACCTTTTCAACAGGCTCTTCAGAACCCACTTTAGGCCACATATAATCAACGTAACCCTCACCTGAACTTTTTACTTTTTTAACAAATTCTACAAAAATTAACTTACCGTTAGGGTCGGCAACTTTTGACAGGTCCTGACCATCTAAGGCAGGTTTAATAGGGTGCATAACCATGACGGTATCTATGCTATTTACCCAAAAATAATCGTTATCTCCATAACGAGATGCTTTGATGGCAGCTAACGCTTGATCCTGGGCGTCTTGTTTCGAAAGTTCACCGGATTGCTCTTTGCTTGTATAGTCCTCGATGACACTGGAAAGCGCCTCTACCAGTAATTTACTCTGTTCTTTTTTCTCATTAACTAAAACGTCATACCTTTTGTTCAAGTCCAAGGCAGCTGTAGCGGCCATGATTAACAACGTCAATGAAATTATAATCCAGATACGAAATGAGATTCGTAATCCTTCAAAAAAGCTTAACATGCATGTCTCCAATGGGGGGGGGTAAATTTAATTAAACTACAAACAATACCAGGGCCCAAAAAGGCACCAGGCTGGCACGTTTGCAGTCAACAATATTATTAATCACTTCAAATTGATAAAACTTCCGATTTATTTCAAAACCAATAGACTTTGATTTGTCAGTACGCACTATGTTTTTACACCGACTGAACAAATAATGGGCTCAGAACAACTACGACCTGGTTTCTCATTTTATTTGAGGATATAGATAAGGATATCGAACCAATTGCAGAGTCTCAATACTACTTTATATTGGATTACTTCAGTTAAAATGATATACAAGTTCAACGTCGAGAGATCACTCATAAAGGTTATTATATTAATCGCCCAATTTTCATTAAACTTTAAGTAATTCTTGGGCTAGATCCCGCCCTGTATTATTGTGTTCATATCGATCAATGGTAATATCACCCTACATTCAAAAACTTTAATAAATGAATAATGGAATATGACTAGCTCAGAAACTAACATCAAAAATGATTGGAGACAGCATCAGGATCCGGTGCAATCGAGTGTGCAATTTGTCATCCAGTGGCTTGCGTACCTTTACCCAAGTTGTGAAAGCAGTGTTGATGACGCCATATTAAAGGCTCAACCCTTTGTCGATGCAGAGCTCAATACTTACTGGTCTCAATTTTTAAAGTCAGAGCCTCTTGAAGCTCACCTCAATGTTCTTGCCTGGGTTGCAGAACAAATCAACCAGCAGCAGGCTCCATACCTAATACAAGCATGTTGGCACCTTCTGTTAAGCAAACATCAACTACCTACAGTAACGCCAGCAGCAATGCGTATCCTTGAACCTGTATTCTCATTTGAAGAGTCAGAACTGATTCGAATTGGTCAAAGAGTTCGTACCGAATTACACAGTGACATCTACACAGGTGTCTATCAACTTGAGTCTGCAAATCCAGACTATATATATCAGCTGGAACAAAAATTACTGCTGGAATCAAAACTGATCCATAAAGTAGTTAGAGGAACTTACACAGATAGATCTCTGATCCTGAGCTTTTTTACCGGAGCCCTGGTAGGTGCAGCGTTTTTATGGACCCTGCAGTTCTATACCACTGAAATTCCAGTAACCGAGCAGGCCTCTGTTAGTCCGCCAAAATCTGAAGTTGTCGCAACAACTAAAATATTAGTAGAAAAGTCCGAGCCAGAGGTAGAACCGTTACTACCCCAAATAGTCAAATCAGAACCTGCAAATATTGAACCTGTTGTTCAAGCAGAGCCTGAAACCTCGAAAACTGACCAGGAGTCTGAGCCTGAAACCTCGAAAATTGACCAGGAGTCTGAGCCTGAGCCCGAAAAGCCCGTAGACAGCAAACCTGAATTTAAAGAACGACTCATGGAAGTTACTGCAAATGTTCTAAACTTAAGAGTTGGTCCAGATTCATCCGCTGAGGTGATCTCCCGACTTGGCAAGGGAGCCAAAGTATGGCAAATAGGTTTAAGTGAAGACCGGCGCTGGGCACTGGTTCGAGTAAGCACTTTTGAAGGTTATGTAGGCGCTTACTTTATTAAACCTTCCAAGACTGGTTCTGGCGAGGAGGCTGCAACAAGCATCCAGACTCAGTAATCAATCAAACACGCGAATGACCCCTGTCATCCTCGACGATGAGTCTTCATGTTTTTCTGGAAAATTTCTGAGCTAACCCGGAAAACATTCTCAACACAAACGCGGTTCCGGAAAATGTTACCAACATTCCAACCATCATTTGTGACGTTAATACTTCATCGAGTATCAGCACCCCCCATGTGATTGCAAAAACGGGCACCAGAAACGTAATGGTCGCTGAAATCATCGGACCCGTTCTTTTTATTAAAGGATAAAACAGCAAAAATGCGACACCCGTACAGAGGACTCCGAGCAATAAAGCACTTACCCAGGCGACCATACTGACGTTATGAGCCGGCCAAAATAACACTCCTGGAAGAAACAGAAATATTGCTGCAAACGAAATAGCCCCAACACTAATGGCCATAGGTGCCACTGATTGTAAATGATGTTTAACAATATGCATGGACAAGCCATAACAAAATGTAGCGGTTAATCCTGCCAATATAGCCCACCCCGGCCCATCGCTGGTAAAACTCAAACGATCCGCGGACAAGATAAAGACCCCAAAAAACGCCAACAACAAACCAAAAATTTGTTGCCGCGTTATGCGTTCAGCAAAAAATGCGAAACCTGCAAAAGCAGTCCAAACCGGTGTTGTTGCATTTATTAGCGAAGTAAATCCTGCTTCAAGACGGGTACTGGAAAACGCTAACAGACCGAATGGAATGACATTGCTCAGCATAGCGACGACCAATAACCACTTCCAATGATGCTTAATGAGTTTGAAGTTTTCCGCGACAAACCAGAGGGGTAACAAAAATAAAGCAGCACTCACCATTCTTACCGAAACAAGGCCGACGGCACCCATTTCAGGTGAGGCAATTCGCATAAATAAAAATGAAGCGCCCCAAATAGCCCCTAGAAGTAATAACGTAGTGTAATCGATCAGTTTCATGAATATCCTGGTAAGTTGATTAGCCTTTGAACGACCAGCGTCATGTTTAAGAAATAAACCTTGATTACTGACCCTATATCTTTATAACTGAAAGATTCTTACTCACCAGGGATTCTACATGCAAGATAAATCTTCCCGGCAGATGTTATTGGGAGCCAGGGATACACTGCCTCTTATATTTGCCGCAATACCTTTTGGGGTCATATATGGAGCGCTCGCGATTAGTAGCGGGCTGTCTGAAAGCATTACACTTGCTATGTCACTATTTGTATTTGCCGGTGCCTCACAATTTATTGCTGTGTCACTCATTGCTTCTGCAGCCGCGTTTCCTGTGATTTTGATTACCGTATTTATCGTAAACCTTCGACACATGTTATATGCCGCTAGCCTAATGCCACAAATCAGCAAGCTATCCAAGTGGATACGAATCCCTATGGCATTCTGGTTAACTGATGAAACTTTCGCCGTTGTTAGTAACCGCATCAATCAATCGCCCAATGCGCCCGGATTTCTTTGGTACTATTTCGGTTCGGCCATTGCCATGTACAGTTTCTGGATTATAAGCACATGGACAGGTATTACTTTGGGACAACAAATACCTGATATGACAAGCTGGGGGTTAGACATCGCGTTAATCGTCGCCTTCATTGGCATTGTTGTGCCTGCATTAAAAAATCGTTCTCATTGGGCTTGCGCCACTACCGGCGCTATCACAGCAGTTTTGTGTCACGACTGGCCTCACCAAACAGGACTACTATTTGCCTCACTGTTAGCCATTGCCGTCGGCGTCTTTCTCGACCGAAAGACCTTAAAGGAGCTAAGACATGATTGAATGGATGTTAATTGCTGGCATGCTGATTTTAACCTTCGGACCCCGTTACCTGCCTTTCAGCATGGCAGGAAAAATTGAATTACCGCCACTGATGCTAAGAGCGTTAAATTACGTGCCTATTGCGGTACTGTCAGCCATTGCCGCACAAGCAACGCTCATTAGGGAGCAGCAGATCGAGTTAAATCTGCAAAATCCTTATCTCATTGCGGCGACAGCAGCCTGCATTATTGCCTATACCTCCCGGCATTTATTTTTGACCATTGCACTCGGATTATTAACCTTTGTGCTGGTTCGATGGTTTTGGCTATAACCCGATCACTGAATAATAACTGAACCCTTAACGAGATGGCCGAACACCCTGGGATATTATTCAGTAAAGGCTCACCTCCGGTAGACTAATGTTGTGTCACGAATCACCATTACCAGTTATCAAGAGGTGGCACATGAAACTTATATTTATCACACTTTTTTCAACCCTGTTATTCAGCAGTACCTCCGCTTTGGCTGATCGATCAAACAGATCTGACCGCTTTGAATACGATTACGAAGGCTTTAACTCCTTTCAGTTTGGTCATCACGATAAAAGACATAAGTGGGCTAAACACGCCAGAGAGCACAAGCACCCTGTAGAGCGAAGTCAGATGGACTGGGAACTGATCTTAAAATTTTCCAATCTATCCGGCTTGTCTATAAGTCACGTGGAGATAGTCTTTGACCAGTATAGAAATCGAGGCCTGGCAGTTGTCGCCTTTAAACTCGGTATTTCACGCACAAACACAGGCTTTAATGGCCTAATCGGCCAGCCTTCATATCGGTCCTGGAATGGCCAATATGTACAATTTAATAATGTCAGATCAATGGACAGGGTAACGCTAGACAAATTTTATCGTCGCTAGCTGTTAGTAGATATTAAAAGAGGATATTAATTGTTCAGGTTCATTTCTGAACCCTAACTACTGGTTAAGAGCCACTCAATACAGTTTCGAATATCGAACTGAGCTCTGTTCCGGCTAGTGCCAAGAGCACCATAGATACTGACATAATAGATGCGTTATTATCGCATTCGACACGACGGTAGGTCGAGTCACCGCTAAATTAAAGAAACTGCCAGAATTACTGGAAACTAAACAGGCCATCAGAAATAGAGACGAAGGTGAAAATCCTCTGTTAGAATATCGAAATAAAGAAATACAGTAGATGATACTTAACTTTTGTGGATTTGATGCCTGATATCATGTGGTTCGTTTCATTTTGCACATAGAACCGCAAAACCCAGAACACCATTTTATCTGGCAGCCAATCGCCGAGAGAAGTGGAGATCAATGAAAACCACTGGACTAACAAGGACCGAACCGTGAAAAAGCTATTTATTTTATTGCTCGTTGCAACCTCGTCTTTTGGATGGACAGCCAGCAATTCCAAGTTTATTGAACCTGGGTTTAAAGTCATTAAAACCATTAAAAATCAGGGAATCGATAAATTTTACGTCGATTGGATGGTCGATGTGTCGGCTCGTCATGTGCCCGAATATTCAGGTTATGGCAATCTGTATGAGCTCGCTATTCCGTACTATGAAAAAACCAACAAAAAGGCGCCCTTATTTGAACCCTATCCTAAAGAATTTAAGTCATTCGATGACATTATTTATAACATCTGTAATGCCGCTCAAATGGATTACAGCATGGTACGTCAATTAGAGGGGCACCTTCAGTTTGAAAGGCTTGAGTCAAAGAAGGACAAGTCAACCAATTGGGCCTGTATCGACAAACATAATAATGTTAAATACGTATTTGTTCTGGATGCAAAGCGCTACCAAAAATTAAACCTTAGAATGTATAGCGAGGCAGACTTTATCGCTTATCGTGGTGAACTACACAAATCTCTGGATCGCTTAACTTCCAAGAAAAAAGCCATACTTAAAAAGTTCCAGGATACGTTAAAAATAGATTTCCGTACCAACTATGGACAGGTGTTGGAAATTAAACATCCTATTGCGTTAATTCGTTATAAGAGCCGAACCGTCTGGTTTCGCATTGAGCAGTTAGGTCCCCTAGGATTATTCTGATTTCTAGTCGCAAACTGCCCGTTAATACGGGTAGTTTATCAGTCTCAGTCTCAGCATCAGGCCAATATCAATAGATCATCACGAAAAATTGCCAAAAACCGCCCAATGACTCACGCCCTCAAAAACATCAATTTGCATACCTTTGTTTCACAATAAATTCAGGAAATCACCTACTGCTTTCAGAACAGAAAAGTGACTACCAGATGTATTGGTCAGCAAATACCTTAATTCAAAAACTACCTAAATTTTAGATATGTACTACTATTTATTCATTATCCTGATATTCAATAAATTATAGGCTCACTCGCTTCTCTCAATCGTAAGAATTCAGAGTCCGTTTAAATAGTTTCAACCTATGGGAGGTTTATATGCAGATTACCAAGTTGCTATTCATTAGTGTGGTTTTTTGTAGCTATACAGTTTCTGCCGATGTTATAAAAATTTATAACTGGGAAGAATATCTTTCTGAGGAGATGCTTTCTAAGTTTACTGAGGCAACAGGTCATACTGTTGAGCAGTTTTACTATGACGATGAAGACTATAGAGACTCACTGTTAGCAAGTGGTCTAGGAGAAGATTTTGACCTGGTTATGGTTGATAACTTATCTCTGAAGAGCGATTTACAAAACTCAGGTTTTGTATCATTTCCTGTTGAAAAAATTCCATCAACCAAGAATATTTCCAGCCAATGGATCCAATCGTGTGGGCCAAAAGGAATAGCCTATGGTTGGGGTACCCTGGGAATTGCATACCGATCGTCAATAAGCAGTGAGCCCATTGATTCCTGGGTCCAATTATTTAAGCCGCCCAAAGAACATCAAGGGCGAGTAGTTATGTTGAAGGATTCATCCGATACCATTAATAGTGCACTCATGGCATCGGGAAGGTCTCCTAATAGCATTAACCCTGATGATTATAAAATGGCGTACCAGATTTTAAATGATCAAAAAGAACACGTACTTTTGTATGGGTACGGCCTTAGCTATGCAAAGGATCATGGTCAAGAAAGCCAAATGACTATGACGATAGTCTACTCAGGCGATACAGAGCAAATTATGGAGGAAACAGGGTTCACTGACTGGGAATATGTTGTTCCGAAAGAAGGCACAATGCTTTGGGTCGACTGTTGGACCGTGCCTATAAAAATGAATGCATATAAGCCAGCAGTTATTAGTTTCTTGAATTTTATCAATCAACCTAAAAATGCTGCAATTAATGCGGATGAAGTTTGGGTTAGTTTGCCCATAAACTCCGCCATTAAATTTACTAGTGCAGACTATCAGGCTGACCCTGAATTGCACCCAAATAAAGATATTTTGATGCGTAGCCACACTTATGAGCCTCTACCAAATGCAATTTTAAATTTGCGAGATAGAATTTTAAGCGAAATCATACAAAAAGCACCTTAGAAGCTTAGTAACTAATGAATTTAAACACACGTATCAATCTTATTCTTTTGCCGTTGATCATCGGTATTTTTACCGCCGTGGCATGGCTCAGTAATACCGAAGATCTGTTTTACCAAAAACACGCAATTGAATACGAACTGGAGCATCAACTGATTGAATTGAAGAACCGGCTCACCTTTGACTTGATGCTTCGTGATAGTTTTATTCAACAAGTCGATAATAGTAATGAGTTTATTCGCTATATGACAAACTCAGCCCATTATCCTAATGTGCGGGAATTTCAACGTTTATTGGATCGATTACGCTTATTTGCCAACAAGTCTCAAACAACGATACAAAGCGTTCATTTATTATATTCTAACAGAGAGATACTCTTTGCATCAGAAGAGCGTGATATTTTTGAAGAAGTAAAAATACCTATGGTACCTTCTGAATTTCAGTGGTGGAATAAAGTAGATAGTAAAATAACAACGAACCATAGAAGTTTTATTTTTAAAGATTCTGACCAAAAGTATCAGCTGGGAACGATTCATATTATCAGCAAAACCAGCATGGCTGCTGATATGCGTAATCTTCAAAAGGTCGCTAACCTCTATATGCTGATCATTTCAGATATTGATTATCTGACTACCGGTATTGATTACATGGCAACAGGGTATGGAAGTGGTATTTTACCCGAGGTCAATATTGAACTGGACTATTTAAACCATGATATAGAAACAACGATAGAAACAACGTCTGATGGAGAAGATGTCTTAGGTTACCTTAGGCATAATATGTTTTCATTGACGGCCATCATTTCTCGTACATCTATTCAAGCTACCATGGAGCGTCAGTATTTTCGTACTGCGTTAAAAACAATATTTCTGATATCAATTTCCTACTTTCTACTCTTAATGCTTATAAACATTCAAATTATTCAACCGATCCGTAAGCTATCTAAAAGTATCTCAACTAATAGCGGTGAGCCATTGAAAAAATTCTCAGGTAATGACGAGGTAACTATTTTAAACAATAGCTATTTATCACTCCTAGAAGATGTTCAACATTTAGCAAAACATGATCCGTTAACAAAACTTGCGAATCGAACAAGCTTTCAAAATTACTTTACTCGAATTCTGGAAAAAAATAAGCGCAACAAAGAACCTCTTGGGATTTTGTTCATCGATTTAGATAATTTTAAGCAAGTTAATGATATATATGGACATAACGTTGGTGATGAACTTTTAATAAAATTTAGCCATAGGCTGGTGGAATGTACTAGAAGTACTGACAGCCTGACACGATTTGAACCAAGTGATGATGTTGCTCGGTTAGCGGGTGATGAATTTGCCGTCGTATTATCTGATATCGTTGATTCTAAATCTGTCGCTAGAGTTGCACAGCGACTTATTGATTTATTTAAAGATGGTTTTAAAGTTGGTGATGATAAACATAACGTGAAGGCCAGCATTGGCATTGCAATGTTTCCTGAAGACGGTACTACTGTCGAAGAGCTTATTAAGCATGCTGATGCAGCCATGTATCAAGCCAAAGCACAGGGAAGAAACCAATTTCATTTTTTCACACAAAGTATTGCAGAAAGCTTAAAATTACGAACAAATGTCGAAAAAGCAATTGAAAGTTCATTACGCAAGAATAAGTTTAAACTGGTATACATGCCTATTTTTAATTCCAAAACCAGAACCGTTACTGGTTATGAAGTTTTAATTAGATCAAACAATTCGCTCTTAAAAGAGTGCGGTCCAGAGGTTTTTATTCCAATCGCAGAATCAAGCGGTTTCATTAAGCAAATAGACTACTGGGTTATTAATGAGGCTTTTAAAATACATCAACAGATAACCGTTAAATATCCTGAAACCTATACCATTGCTATTAATATATCAGGTTTTCAGCTGCATAACTCTGAGTTTGTTACAACGTTGAAAGCGCTTATGCAGAAACACCAAATTAACCCCAGCAGTGTTGAATTGGAGGTTACTGAAACAGCCCTTGTTCGTCATGATAGCCAAAGTGCCGATATTATGAAGGAGATTAAAGATACCGGAGTAAAATTATCACTGGATGATTTCGGTACAGGGTATACCACTTTCAATCAGCTCATTGATTACCCTATAGATAAATTAAAAATTGATCGATCATTTGTCTCTAATATGAATGAAGACTCGGGTTATGACGTCATGCTTAAAACGATGGTAAATCTTGCTAAGTTATATAATCTGAGTACTGTCGGTGAAGGAGTGGAGTCAGAATCACAAGCTGCATACCTGCAAACGCTAGGATGCGAATACCTTCAGGGTTTTTACTTATCTAAGCCTTTGATGAAAAAAGATTTTATAAAACTGCTAGACTCCAATTCCTTAGCCTTAAATAATGATATTAACCACCCTTCTTATAAGACCTCATTTTTACAATAATATCCCTGTTGGGTCTATCGACAATTATGGCCTATGAAAAATCAGGTTAACCGACCTCTGGTCAATATTTGATTGCTGGTCGCTTCTGAATATAAAAAAGTCAAATTAACTATTGTATTACGGGATCAAAGTGCTTCGATTTACCAGCCCATTAGCATTAAAACATCCTGACATAATGACATTGGTATTATTGCGACAACAAGAAAAATACTCCCTGTTAACTAAATTAATGATATACAGAAAGCCCTGGGGAACAACAGACTCTTTATGTTGTTCTATGTTTTAAACTTTTCGAAGTTGATCATTGATCGGTGCTTATTTAGATGTTTTTTTCGATTCATACATCTTTTTATCAGCTTCAACCAGCATATCTTCTACACTCTGATGCATGCTTGGATCATACTCCACAACACCATAAGTAAAGGTTAGGTTATAAGCCTTTCTTTCCCGATCACACCAGGTATTAAGATATTCCTGAAGTCGTTCAATAGGCTGGTTGGAATGTCGCTCCGTTGAATTATATTGAAGCACAATAAACTCGTCTCCGGTCAGTCGGGCCAGAATATCCGTGTCTCTAAAACTTTCACTTAAACCAGCGGCGAAGGATTTCAACACCTGATCGCCTTCGTCTTGGCCACAATTATCATTGATTGTCTTGAATGCATTGATATTCATAGCGACCAATGTCACCGGTCTGAAGGTACGTTTATAAATATTCAAATGATATTGGGATTGCATCATCAGCCCACGACGATTGTGCAAACCTGTTAATTCATCTGTCATTGCTAACTGAGAAATCGATAACTCACGTTCTACAAAAACTGCAAAATCGTCTAACAGTATTCGTTGGTCACTGGTTAATTGTCTGGGTACAACATCCATAACGCTCAAGGTTCCCAGATTTGTACCGTTTTGAGCCTGTAAAGGTCGGCCTGCATAGAATCTAATATGGGGTTTTTCTATGACTAACGGGTTATCCACGAATCTGACATCTTTTGAAGCATCCTCAATTTCAAATATACCTTCTTCCAAAATGGTATGACCACAAAATGAAATATCACGAGGAATTTCAGCAATATCCATACCTATGTTGGATTTAAACCATTGCCGATTAGAATCGATCAAACTCACTAGCGCAATGGGGACCCCAAGAGAAATTGATGTAATGCGGGTAACTCTATCAAAGTTCTCTTCTGTCGGAGTATCGAGAATTCGTAGTGCCTTTAATGTAGAAACACGCTGTACTTCTTCAAGAGGATGTTCTGGCGTCTTCATAGATACCCCTGATGTCCCTTGCTTATTAGTATGTGAGTGGTAACTAAGTCCATTGCTATAAGAGTTTATCGGATATCCTTTAGCAAACACTGCAGTCAGAATATAATTAGCCTAGCAATATTTAGGGTTTTCGCAATAAACTATAACCAGATTGCCTGTCATTGTTGTCACACTACCTGCTGGCTTAATGATCGCGAAGTTATATCCTGGACACAGAACTCATAAAAGATGATCAATGTATGCAACTGTCATCAATGAATATCTATAACACCCTGTAACAGGGTACCAGAAGAAAGCTCTCCAACCCTTATGCGGCGAATATCACCCTGTGCATCAATAAACAGCGTTGTTGGTAAAACCTCCCCGCCCAAATTATGAAATACATCTTCTCCTAGGTCGACACCATCTACCCAAACTGGCAAATCAAGATTGTTTTCTTTTAAATAACTCTCAACCAGGTTCACAGGTTCACTCATATTAATCGCAACCAGGTTAATACCCTGATCTTGATATTCGTGATACGCATCATTCAGTAGCTGCATTTCTCTGCGACATGGACCACACCAGGTTGCCCAGAAATTGATGATCGATGGCTGGCCTTTCAAACTTTCTAAGCTGACTGCGTCACCCTCCAGGGTTTGCATCTGAAAATTGGTTAATAACGGATATTCAGAATTTGAAGCTTGGTCACCAACATTGCCGGTAATAATTGTGCTTGATAAAAGGTAAATCGATAGGAATAAAGACAGGTGTAAAGATAGCGTACCCATATTTTGCTTACGCTGATCTGATGTCATCACGGCTACCTTTGCCACCATAAAGGCTAACCAGGTAACCACGCCCGCTCCTAGCATATAACCCGACTGCCAAAAATAAAACATCGTCCAGGGTTCTTGCTGAAATGCAGGCCAATAAGAAAATACAAAACCAAGCCTGGCACCAATAAGTGCAGAGAAAAAAGCGCCATCGAATGTTGATCGCATCCAACGTTGGTCAATTGAAAATTTTCTAGACAATACTGATAATGATACAAAGCTCAAAATGTAGGCAACAATAAAACTAAAAATCGCTGCGTCCAGTGCCAGTGGTCCTAAATTAATGGTATTTCCCATAGTGACTTTTACTGCCTTTAAATTTATTTGAAGAATAAAATCTGCGGCTATGCTGCTGATTTTATACCTGATCTGCAATATCCTTTACTGAGTTAAGACATTGAAAAACACTTAATGTAACCATACTCCGAAAGAGCTAATCGCTCCCTATGCCAGTATGAAACTTTTAACTACCACTTCATTGCTTTGACCTGGATACAAACTGAATACAGCTGTATCCGGATGATAGATTTACTTTGATGCCTTCATCGTACGGGCCATTTCTTCGGCAAGAGCCAGGCGCCCATGTTTTTTAAGTTGTTCGATAACCGATAATTGATCCTGTTCAGACTTATTTTGGCTCAATTTATATTTCCCCTGGATCTGTTCAATGACGATTTCAAAAGCAACAATACCCCCTAACTTAGCCAAGGGAAAATCTGGTGTCCAGGGGTTTTCAAACACAACCTCATTAACCCTGGAAAGTTGCTCCACAATCTGCTGTTTTTGCTCAACCGGTTCAATGACATTGATTTTACCTGTTACCTGAACACTTTGATAATTCCAGGTTGGTACCCCTCCTGATTCTGCGTACCAACTGGGTGACACATAGCCGTGCTCACCCATAAATGTCATCAATACAGTTTGACCGTCTAAATCAAGATGCTGAGGATTGCCTCGCGCAACATGACCCAGCAGTCGTTTTTTGTCGTCACTTAAAAAAACAGGTATGGGGGTTACTACCGGAAGACCACTCTGAATAGTGATCAGTTGACCAAAGGAGTTTGCCTGTATAAACCGGTGAAGTTCTTCGATATTGTTCTGCTGAAAGTATTTTGGAATATACACTCGAACGTCCTCACTACATTATTTATGATGTAACCAAGATAATGAATTCGTGCTCAAAATGATATTGTTCTATACCCGCCATTTAATTTTTATATCTAAAACTCGTTAAAATTGTGACTATAGACGAACGATTTGTCATCATGTCATAGGTTAACACCAATATGTAATCATCAGATTTGTTGTGCTGATGGATTGCAAATAATCTGCTAGTCAGATGTATTGGACAGGTCATAAAGTCCGCTTTGCATTGCGACCTGGCAGTTTAGTGTTTAACCAGGATTTTAAGAATCGTCAGCTAAAGCAGACTCATACGGTGTCATTATTCGATGTTTTAAAGCATGATCGTGGCATAAGTCGAACAGTTTCCCCATATTTGTAAGAGTAGCCTTCAGCCTGCGATATCGGGTTATCTTTGGGTCATTTTCACCATATGTTGCCTTGATTTGTCTGCTTGGTGTTTCATCAGGATTTCAAGAATCGTCA
>Ga0224506_10000616_pt1 | contig 28998 bp, 32 predicted proteins | sample SF_Jan12_sed_USG_2_FD_169108 | JGI IMG/M metagenome (GOLD analysis project Ga0224506, IMG submission 169108) | Sediment microbial communities from San Francisco Bay, California, United States - SF_Jan12_sed_USGS_8_1 | ecosystem: Environmental > Aquatic > Marine > Sediment | place: USA... | reverse complement strand
ACTGCCGACATTCTTTAAGCCCTGACTATTGGGGAAGTCAGCCAGAGCGATTTGCCCCAGCGGCGTTGAGACGCCATTGCTGAAAGTTGCCCGGATGATACCTTCTTCTGATATATCGAGCCCGGTTAAACGACCAGTCGAATAGCCGTTCGGGTCCAGGGTATTAACGGCAAAACCAGCCGAATATTGCGTGGTGGTATTATTTGCGAAGTCGTGAATCACCGATAACGGATTAGAACCATTGGTAAGCGGTATATTAACCGACTCAAGTAAAGCCGGTGTACTGCTGGCAAAAGAGCCATCGGGATTGAAATTAAGTAGACCGATATCCTGGTTCAAGGGCACACCACCGCTGGGATGAGTCACTGTGGTTCCACCATTGATATCAACTTCGCCACCATCAACATAGGCAAACACTGCCCATTGATTAGGGTCGGCACCAGGATTAGTCGCTGAACCCTGTAAATCATGTACAAAGTAATAAGTCATGATATGCGAGGCGCCCAGAGAGTCGAATACTGTGGTAGAAGTCGAATGAGAATAAGTATTGCTGGCGGTTGGATCAAAGTTGGCTGGATCGAGACCTATTGTATTCTCGTCCAGGTTAACCCCTACTTCAATTTCAGTAGTAGCTAGAGGCGCTCCGGTAGACGCTGGCAATTGCACGGGTACGGTAGCATTTAAGCTGGTCGAGGTAACATTCCCCTGCGCATCGACCGGGAATGCCTGTAAATACTGCCCGTTACTATTAGTGATGTAACCACTGGCATCGGCTCGAAACTGACCCGCCCGGGTATAGGCGATATCAGTCCCGGTTAAATTCTGATCAACAATAAAAAAGCCCTGACCACTGACAGCCAGGTCGAGTGTAGCCTGGGTGAATTCCATATTACCCTGCTCGAACTGCTGGCTGACACTGGCTACCTGCACACCACTGCCTACTGCTGTTGGCGCATTCCCGAACGGAGACACCTGGAACAAGTCTGCAAACTCTGCTCTTGAGCGCTTAAAGCCTGTAGTAGAAACGTTAGCGATATTATTACTGGTGACGTTAAGGTCGACCGTTGCCGCCTGTAGCCCACTTAGTGCTGTATTAAATGACATATTATTTCCTCTGCTTTCCTACAAAATTTTACGAACCTGACTCATATCGATATCACCCAGACCAGAGACACTTAAGGTAAGATCCTGACCTGCTTTTCCTAACGTGACACTTTCGACATCAACCACTGATAAAGTCGCACCCGAACTCACGTCTGTACCACGATGTACCTCCGCCTCGATCTGATATTCACCGACGGGCATCCTGCTACCATTCTGATCAAGGCCATTCCACTCAAAATCGATTAAACCTGCCTGCTGTAGCCCCAGATCCTGCCGATTGACGATTTGTCCGCTTGATGATTTCACGGTAATAATCAACTTGCTCGCAGGCTGCTCAAGATCGACCGAGCCACTCAGGCTCGCACCATCTTTCAGATAACCGCCTTCTGCAGGAACCAGGACTCTTCTACCCACCAGAGTAGAAGCCTGTAAAGCCTGATTAGACTGGAACGAACTGGACAGCGTATTAAAATTACTATTCAGTTCGTTAATCCCACTTACCGTACCAAACTGTGCCATCTGCGCCAGGAAGTCGCCGTTTTCCATCGGTTTCAACGGATCCTGAAATTTAAGCTGAGCCGTCATTAATTCGAGAAACGCGGCCTGACCAAGCTCATCGTTGTCTTTGCTCTTGCTCTCCTGAGTATTACTCAAGCCCAGTTGCGAAAATGGATTAGTTTTATCGATCTCATTCATAGCTACTTACCGAGAGATAACGCTCGCATGAGCAAATCACGCGAGGTATTCATCACTTCAATATTGTTTTGATAGGCCCGGGATGCCGAAATCATATTCGCCATCTCTTCAACCGGGTTAACGTTACTCGCAAACACAAAACCTTCTTCATTAGCCATGGCATGACCAGGATCGTAACGCTGAATCACATCAGCCTGACTCTCAACAATGCCCAGCATACGCACACCAACCTGAGAGGCGTCCATGTGCTTACCGACCAGAGCCTGGAAAACCGGCTGCCTGGCCCGATAAGCCTCTTCTTTACTTGATGCCAGGGTTTCGGTGTTCGCCATATTGCTGGCTGTGGTGTTCAGGCGGATTGACTGTGCACTGACAGCACTACCTGAAATATCAAAATTAGCGAATAGTCCCATTATTATTCTCCTTTCAAGGCTCTTACTATGCCCTTAATTTTGCTGTCTAAAAAAGTAAAACTGGTTTGATACTGTAATGCATTTTCGGCAAATTTGGCCTGCTCGACGTGTGAGTCGACGGTATTACCATCGAGTGAGGCATGTAACGGATTACGATACTGGATCGCTGCGTCAATTCTGGAATTAGCCGTCGACAAATGGTTTCGATGAGTGCTCGCGAGGGCTAACCTGTCGCCTGTTTGAGGCTGCTGCATCGAACGCATGACCGCCTTAAAGTCGATATCTCGAGCCTTGTAATTGGGTGTATCGGTATTAGCAATATTCGAGGCCAGGATACTCGAGCGCCGGGCTCGCATGATCATTGCGTCGTCGTGGATGGAAAATGCTTTTTCGAAACTGATGGGCATCGCTGGCACCGTGTATTTTACTTAACGGGATAGACTGCAGATACGGTGCCATTGATATTTTATCATTTCAATTCAGTTACTTAGACTAGTTTCTAGTGGTTAATTCAGCCAGCTAGTGGCAAAAGCGGCAACACTGGCGGCAAAGCTAGCTTGCCGCCCTTCTCAATGAATCGCTTTACTCGGGTGCCTCCAGCACTTCTAACACAGCCTCGGCCAGAACATCGGGATCGAATTTTGGAATAAATTTGTCGGCACCAACCTTATTCACTATATCCTGATTAAATACGCCACTCATCGACGTATGTAAAATGATGTATAAATCCTTCAAACGCTCATCCGCTCGTACCGACGTGGTGAAGGTATAGCCGTCCATTTCAGGCATCTCTATATCTGATATAACCAAAGCTAATCTTTCTAACTCAGGACTTTTTTCATCAGCCCATTTTTTTAAGATATCGAGCGCCTGCTGACCATTCTTGGCCGTTACGGTCTCTATAGACATATCGTTTTCGAGAGTCTTACATACTTGCTTACGCGCAACGATCGAGTCGTCTGAAACCAGTATCAGGTTCTTTTCCGTTGCCGCTTGGCCCACTCTGCCTACCATCTCCTGAGAAAGATTCTCCTTGGCACCAACCACTTCGGCGAGAATTCTTTCAACGTCAATAACTTCAATCATTGCACCATCGACATGTGTTACCGCAGTAAGGTAACTCGAGCCGGCAGCGGTACCGCTAGGCGGTGCATGAATGTCTTTCCAGTTAAGGTTAACTATGCGGTCAACTTCATGAACAAGGAATCCCTGCACACTACGATTGTATTCAGAAATGATAACAAAAGAGTTTTCAATATCCTGAATCGGTGGACCACCAATTGCCATACTTAAATCCATAATGGTAATCGTACTGCCGCGAATATTGGCGATGCCTCGAACCACCTGATGAGACCGCGGAACACTGGACAGTTTCGGGCATTGCAGGACCTCGCGTACTTTAAACACGTTAATCCCGTATAACTGACGACCGCTCAGTCGAAACATCAGCAGTTCAAGTCGATTTCTACCCGCCAATTGGGTACGTTGGTCGACACTCGCCATTACGCCGGACATAATCCTTCCTCTCAATAGGTCTAAAATTTAAGCTTTGACGAGAGCAGTTATTACCTCGTCAGCATATTTAAAATCCACTATAACTAAAGTTTCTCAGCATGCTTTACACCATGTCGGCGAAACCACCGAATACTTGAATAAAGTTTTTTGGCTTAAATATTGCTTTATTTACAATATGTACAATATAAATTGTTACCAGAAAAAACTTGGCTCAGCGCATCACACTGTTTTTAGTATAGACCGTATATTGAAAATTACTGCGATAACACTATTGCTAATCGGTGTCGGCATCAGTTACCAACCTGTGATGGCAGCCGAATTCCAGAGCCTGCCGTCTATCCGCCTGCAAGCTGAAGAATTTATTGCTCAACACCCGTATCAAAGCCCCTACCCGCCTGGCTTCGAGGTGGGTCATATCGATAACAGGTTAAAATTAAAAGCCTGTCCTAATGCACTCTCGATAGAGTTTACGAACCCGAATAAACTATTTGGCAACACTGCCCTCAATATAAGCTGCGCCGGCGCAACTGCCTGGAAACTGCTATTACCAGTCCGTATAGACCTCTACGATGATGTATTAATTGCAGCCACTCCTTTACACAAGGGTCAAATTATTGACGAAAACAAGGTTAGTTTTCAAAAGAAGAATATCTCACGCCTGAATAATGGCTATTATGCCCGTGACGATGATTTCGCCAGTCTTGAGGTTCGACGTAACTTAAAGCGAGGCACTGTATTGACACCAAACAATCTGAGACCTCGTCTTATGGTGAAATCGGGTCAACAGGTAACCCTGATTCTTGAATACAAGGGTTTGGAGATAAAATCGACTGGCCAGGCTTTGAGCTCGGCTCGACGAGGAGAAGCTGTCAAAGTGCGTAACAATCAATCGAGAAGAGTAGTCGAAGGAATTGCCTCCGGCCAGGCCCTGGTCAGGGTAAATATATAAATTTGAAATTAATGCTAAACTTATTTTACAAGCTGCCGATAACTACGTTGGGTTACTTTAAACTGGAGAGCAAGTCATGACTGACGCTATTAACACACATAACCGACCAGGCAGCACCGCCGTATCGAGTCAGGCCAAAACCAAAGCTGGTTCTCAGGCGAATGATTCGGCTTCACCGACTCAACCCGATAATCAGGCTAGCCCTTCGAGTATCGTCGAACTGAGTAATCCCGATTTACTGAAGAATCTGAGCGAACAGATAGAAAAATACCCCGAGGTAAATGAAGCCAGGGTGGCATCAATCAAGCAATCCCTGGCCGATGGTGACTACAAGCCTGATGCCGAAGTTATTGCTCGTAAATTCAGTGAAATAGAGAAACTACTACCATGAGTCAAATGCTAATTCAGCAATGCCATGACGCGCTGAAAGTCCTGCTCAATCGACAAACAGTCGAAATCACGGCCCTCAACGACTACCTCGATGAAATTAGGACTGCGATTAGTGAAGGCGATATCACCGCTTTAAATAACCTCGTGTCCCGGGACAAGTTACCCCTCGCTGAAATTGAAGACCTGGAGAGCCAGCGTGATCGTCTGCTTGAGGTTTACGGTTTCGATTCAGGGCAGCAGGCCCTGAAAAAATGTATTAGCTGGTGCGATAGCGACCAGATCATTGCGCAACAGTACGAAAAATTTCATCAGTCTCTGCTATATTTACAAAGGGCCATCCAGCTGAATAGCCTGATATTAAATAAAGGTCAGCAACGTGTTCGACGGGGATTGCATTTGCTTACCGGTCGAACCGATAGCGAAAATGCAAAGACTTACTCAAGTGATGGTCAAACCAGAGAAAAGAGCTTCCAGCGACATCTGGCACAGGCCTGAAACTGTCATTTTCCGATCGGGTCAATTCAATACACTCCTTAGATAGAGCTATCGAGTCAGAAATACGAGCCGGACAAAAAAACCCCGTCAAGTTTGACGGGGCAACACACAAACAATTACAAGGAGGTACAATCAGATTATATATACCGGAGAATAGATAAACGGGAACCAGTTCTCAGTTTGTCGAACCAAAATGGGAACCAGCTCGCAAAATTATGGAATTTAACGGGGGACGGTTTCACTCATGAGCCGAATCATAGCCCCAGATATCGGTATCAAATCCGGCTTCCCGGATTTTTTCTCCACGCGCGGAGATATAGCGCTGAAAACTCGGCTGCTGCAGGTAGGCCTTTTCCAGCACGTAGGCAAATACCGACTGGAAATGAAAGGTTTTCAGAAATGCAGAAATGCGCATCACCTCTTCGCCCTGTATATCGTAAAACACCACCGACGGTGTGTAATCAACTCCAAGCTCGCTGGCCCAATCGGAAACAGCTATTTTTCGCCCATCAGGCGTAGTAACGATCTGATCAGAATGCACATCTAACTGTACGCTGTTAGTCGCTGAAACCAGCTTACGCGTGGGCGGGTCGGTTAGTATTTTATGATGCATAATCCGACAGCTTTCGCAATTTTTCGATTCAAAAAAAACTGCCAGCGGCCTGCCCCCGCGACCCAGTAACTGATCGAGCCTGCTTTCCTGTTGGAAAAAATCTTCTGTGATCAACTTACCATTAACTTCTGTCTGCAAGGCCAGGAGGTATTCGCTAAAGCTTCCCTTTTTCTCCCCTTTTTCAGCCACATAACTTAGCGCGGCGCGAAATTGATCTACCGGATAATAACCATTTAAACGAAGCGCAACCTTGCCCTGTTCGTCGAGGAAAACCAGTGTCGGGGTATATTGGACCTTTAAAGCTGCGGCGAAGGTCTTTTCGCTAAACGGGAGTCCTCCGACACTAATCACCTCACGATCACCCCACATATTGATGCTAATGCCGTCGAAGTGTTTTTTCGCGAATGTCACCGTTTCTTCATCGGTGAAGTTTTCCTGCATCAGTTTGGCGCAATAAGGGCAACCCGGTTGATGGAAATACAACATCACCCGCCGCCCTCCGGCAGCGGCTTCGGCCACATCTTCTTCGAACTCGAGAAAACTTTCCTTGAACCAGTCTGGTGATTCTGAGGCTATAGCACCGAGGTATTCTCCCTGCTTTTTCTCTTCTGCATCGATTGGCAAAGCAAAAACCAGCAACAAGATCGAAATAATCAATAGATGATTCATCTGATTACTCTAAACCAATGTGGAGCTATTTCAAATACCCAATTATCCGGTTTAATCGAGCCAGTTCGACAGACTTTCGGTATGACCGTCGACACCTAGTGCCTGCCCAGATACCATGGCACCGAGCCCCGATGCCAGATAAACCGCCATATTGGCGACATCTTCCGCTTTGGCAAAATCACGCATCGAGCTTTGCCGTTGGTAGACATCACGAATCTCTTTCGCTGTAATACCACGCTCTTCTGCATCCCTTTCTATCACCCCGTCAATTCTTGGACCGGCAACACTACCGGGGCAAATCGCATTAACACGAATATTAAAAGGACCCAACTCCATAGCCCAGGTTTTGGTTAAACCAATTATCGCCCACTTCGATGCCACATAAGGGGAGCGTAACGGACAACCAAATAAGCCCGCATTCGAGGACATATTGATAATCGATCCACCGCCAGCCGATTTTAGCATCGGCACCGCCAACCGTGTTGTCAGGAATGTGCCGGTTAGGTCGACGTCGAGAGTCTGCCGCCAATCATTGATATCTACATCTTCGACTGCAGCCGTCGGGCCGGCAATGCCCGCATTGTTGATCATAACATTCAGTTTTCGATGATGCCGCTTAAAGTCCTCAAACAATTGTCCGACCTGATCCTGATCCGATACATCGCAAAGGCTGGCGCTAATTGCCGGATTAGCGGCCAGGCAGTCGTCTATGGCTGGCTGAGATATGTCGGCGATATGAACGGCGGCATTTTGCTTTAAGAAAGCTTCGGCCATTACCCGACCGATGCCAGAGGCACCTGCGGTTATCAGCACGGTGGCGTTTTCTAAGGATTGAAACATGACGGCTTATTTCCAGGACTTATATTAGCGCGACTGTAATGCAAACCACTGGCCACGGCAATTTCATCTGTGACGATGCTGGAAGGCTGGTTATAATAAGCCTCATTTTTCACGTGCCAGCACCATGAATATCGACCTGACACTGTTACACCCTTACCCATTTGAAAGGCTTGCGGAACTCAAAAAAGACCTGAACCCGCCAGAGCATCTCGAACATATCGCTTTGTCGATCGGTGAACCGCAACACCCTGCGCCACTTTTTGTAATTGAAAAGCTCATCTCGCATATGCATCAATTATCCAGTTACCCGAGCACCAAAGGCACTCTGGAATTACGCCAGGCAATTGCCACCTGGCTTAAACGACGATTTTCTATTGCTGAATTAAATCCCGAAACCAATGTGTTACCGGTTACCGGCACGCGGGAAGCCCTTTTTGCCATCGCACAGTGCGTGGTCGATCGTAGCGCGCCATCACCAACGGTACTGATGCCAAATCCGTTTTACCAAATTTATGAAGGTGCGGCATTACTCGCCGGTGCCCGGCCACAGTATTTAAACTGCCTTGCTGACAATAATTACCTGCCTGATCTCGAGTCAATCAGCGAGCAACAATGGTCGCAATGCCAGATGATGTATATCTGCTCTCCGGGCAATCCAACCGGTGCAGTAATGTCCGGGGACTATTTACAGCATCTCATCACGCTGGCACAACGACATAACTTTGTCATCGCCAGCGACGAATGTTATTCAGAAATCTACTTCGACGAAGATCAACCCCCGCCCGGATTGCTCGGCGTCGCTGCCAACATGGGGCTAAGTGATTTCAATAACTGTCTGGCTTTTCACAGCCTCTCGAAACGATCTAATCTGCCGGGACTACGTTCGGGCTTTGTGGCGGGTGATGCGAAAATATTAAAGCAATTTTTACAATACCGAACCTACCATGGCTGCGCGATGCCACCAGCGACACAAACCGCCAGTATTTCAGCCTGGGACGACGAGGACCATGTCGTCGAAAATCGTAATCGCTATCGAGAAAAATTTGATCGAGTTCTGCAAATACTTTCTGATACACTCGCGCCCGAGAAACCGCAGGCGGGGTTTTATCTGTGGCCGACGACGCCTGTGGTCGACACAGAGTTCGCGGCAAAACTCTATGCGCAGCAGAATGTCACGGTATTGCCGGGGCAATATCTCTCGCGTACGACTGAAGCCGGTAACCCGGGTGAAAGTAAAGTCCGCATGGCCCTGGTAGCCCCTCTCGACGAATGCGTCGATGCGGCAAACCGAATAAATCATTTACTATCGACTCTTTAGGAGAAATCTATGTCCGAGCTTCAGTCTATTATCGAAGCAGCTTTCGAAAATCGTGCAGAAATCACACCAGCCAATGTCGATCCGGCCGTCAAAAATGCGGTACTCGAAGCCATTGATTTAGTCGATTCTGGAACCGCCCGTGTTGCCGAACCTACTGACAGTGGATGGCAGGTTAACGAGTGGCTGAAAAAAGCAGTACTGCTTTCTTTTCGCATACGCGACAACCAGATCATGGCAGGCGGTAATACCCAATACTATGACAAGGTTGACTCAAAGTTCGCCAGTTGTAGCAGTGATGAGTTTGCAGCCAGCGGTGTGCGCGTTGTACCCCCGGCGATGGCTCGTAAAGGCGCATATATTGCTCCCGGTGTTGTACTCATGCCTTCGTATGTGAACATCGGCGCCTATGTCGATAGCGGCACCATGGTTGATACCTGGGCGACAGTTGGTTCCTGCGCACAAATAGGTAAGAACGTACATTTGTCCGGCGGTGTCGGCATCGGTGGCGTACTCGAACCCTTACAGGCCTCTCCAACTATTATTGAAGACAACTGCTTTATCGGTGCTCGTTCCGAAGTGGTCGAAGGTGTCATCGTCGAGAAGAACTCAGTGATTTCGATGGGAGTCTATATCGGCCAGAGCACCAGAATTTATAATCGCGAAACCGACGAAATTAGCTATGGCCGTATTCCGGCTGGTTCGGTGGTGGTATCCGGAAATCTGCCCTCAGACAATGGTAAATATAGCCTCTATTGCGCGGTCATTGTTAAGCAGGTCGACGAGAAGACTCGATCAAAAGTCGGCATTAATGACTTGTTACGAAATATCGATTGATGAACGATTCGGTTACCATCTATGGTATTGCTAATTGCGATACTATTAAAAAGGCTAAAAACTGGCTGGACAAAGAAGGCGTTGAATATGTCTTTCATGACTATCGTAAACAGGGACTTAACATTGACCAATTAGAGGCATGGGTTGGCGAGCTTGGCTGGGAGTCCTTGTTGAATAAGCGCGGTACTACCTGGCGTAAGCTTCCAGACGAAGTAAAAGGCAATGTAGATCGGGCCTCGGCGATTAAAATCATGCTGGAAAATCCGAGCATCATCAAACGACCTTTGCTGGACAAAAATAATCAATTAGCTACTGGTTTTAGTGATTCGCTATACCGGGAATTGTTCGCGTCATGACTTCCGCAACACTCGAACTCGCCAAAGCACTAATTGGCAGGCCATCCGTCACACCCGATGATGCTGGCTGTCAGGCAATGCTGGTCCAGCGCCTGTCGACCATCGGTTTCGAATGCGAAACCTTACAGTTTGGTGAGGTGACCAACCTCTGGGCCAGACGAGGTAAAGCTTCACCAGTGCTGGCTTTTGCCGGACATACCGATGTCGTGCCGACGGGGCCACTGGAAGATTGGCAAAGCGACCCTTTTATTCCCGAAATTCGTGATGGGTATCTTTACGGGCGTGGTGCGGCCGATATGAAGTCGAGTATTGCTGCAATGGTCACGGCCTGCGAGCGGTTTGTCAAAGAACGTAGCGATCATTCAGGCTCAATTGCTTTCCTGATTACCAGTGATGAAGAAGGCCCTGCCACCGATGGCACAGTCAAGGTGATAGAAACTCTTGAGGCCCGCGGTGAAAAGATCGACTGGGCTTTGGTCGGAGAACCCTCCAGTAGTCAAAATGTCGGCGATATTGTTAAGAATGGTCGACGTGGATCGATTGGGGGTACTCTAACGATCAATGGCATACAGGGTCACGTCGCCTATCCGCAACTGGCCGACAACCCGATTCATAAGGCCCTGCCTGCGATCAATGAATTACGTCAAATTGAATGGGATCACGGCAATGAGTTTTTCCCACCCACCAGTTTTCAGATATCGAATATAAACTCAGGTACAGGCGCCACCAATGTCATTCCTGGCCAGCTTTCTATCTTGTTTAACCTGCGCTATTCAACTGAACTGGATCATCACAGGATTATAGAAACAATAGAAAAGACTCTAAACAAATATAAGCTCGACTACAAAATCGAGTGGAACCATTCCGGCCTACCCTTTCTCACCGCCGAGGGCGAGTTGGTCGAAGCCGCGCAACAGGCAATTAAACAGGTAACTGGTTTAGATACAAAGTTGTCGACCGCCGGGGGCACCTCCGATGGCCGCTTTATCGCCCCGACCGGTGCCCAGGTACTGGAACTCGGCCCGGTGAATGCCACTATCCATCAAATCGATGAATGCGTCAGCGTCGCCGATCTCGACGTTCTGTCGGACATTTACCAGGGTATGCTGCAACGCTTGCTAAGATAATGTCCGATGAGCCCGTAACCGGTCGTTTCGCACCCACCCCTTCCGGGCCTTTACATTTTGGTTCACTGGTCACCGCTGTCGCGAGTTACTGCCATGCGAAAGCTCAACATGGCCGATGGTTAGTCCGCATCGAAGACGTCGATACACCACGGGTAGTCAATGGCTCTATCGATCATATTCTACAGGTACTGGAAGCCTTTGGTTTCGAATGGGATGGACAAATAGAATATCAAAGAGATCATTTCGACCGCTATCGGCAAGTACTCCAGTCACTGTTTGACCAGCATCTTTGTTATGCCTGTGAATGTAGTCGAAAAACCCTGCGTGATGCCAATGCACAAAGTGGCCCGCTGGGATTAGTCTATCCGGAATTTTGTCGGCTGAAATCGCTGGGACAAAAAGGACACTCCGTTCGCATCAATACCGAAGGCTGCGGTATCGTACACTATATCGATCAGGTCCACGGCAAAGTTGGATTTAACATCGAAAAGCAGTTAGGCGATTTCGTATTGCGCCGGGCCGACGGCATTTATGCCTACCATCTCGCTGTCGTAATAGACGACGAGCAACAGGGCGTCAATCAAATCGTACGTGGCGCCGACCTGCTCGAAGCCACCTGTTTACACCTGTTTCTACAGAAGGCTCTTGGCTACAAAACTCCGCAGTATTTGCACATACCTTTGGTTAGAAATAAAAAAGGCCACAAGCTAAGTAAGCAAACTGGTGCTACAGCAGTCAATTTAAATGACAAATCTTCATTATTGATCGAGGCCCTGGCAATTCTTGGTCAGCCTGTTGACAGGGAAATGGAACAGGCTTCGGCCAAAGAAATCCTCATATCTGCCATAGCCAACTGGAATCACCACAACATTGCCGTACCTTCTGGCGACATTTATTGACTGGCTAAACAGGTTTCATAAACGCCAATACAGCCCCAATCACCGAGTCGTCCTTTAGAATTCGATTATGCCCAAGCCCCCGAGTTTCGAATATAAGGCAATCAGTCCAATGTTGTGCGACCGCTTTAAATTGACTTTGCGGAATTTCTTCATCCTCCAGGTCATAAATCAACATTCCCCGATAGTCGCTATGCGCCAGCAGTCTAGCGGGTGTTAACATTGCCCAGATATCGTGCTCACCAAGAATTTCATTCATCCTCTGACCTATTTTTTCACGAAATCTCCCGGTCAGTTCTGGCTTCAAATTAAGTAAATCGCTATAGGACTGATACATTATCTGTACATCCAGATGCGGCCCAAACATCACCACTTGTTTGACCACTAGCCCACGACGAGTTGCCATCACGGCTGCCATGCCACCCAAAGAGTGGGCCATCAACGTATGCACTTCTCCAATCTGCTGCTGGATTGCCAATAGAGAATCTGTAAATTCGAGTAAATGTGTTTGTTTACCGGGATTACTGCCGTGAGAAGGCGCGTCAAAAGTAGCAACCTGGAAACCCGCTTTTACAAGACCAGGAATAAACCGCCGGAATTGCGCGCCTGATCCACTCCAGCCGTGCATCATCACCACAAGTGGTCCCTGCCCCCATAGAGACACCGGGATCGATTTATCTTTCAGCTGAATATCGATACAGGAATCTGCCTGTTGCCAGAACTCTGTTAGCCAGGTTTTTTGTTTCGTTTTAAATACCGTAAACCAGAGACGACTCAGGATCCCAGCCGCCCATTCATTGTTCAACCGTGAGATGATGTTCAAAGCGAGGCCGAACATCTGGTATTTGAAGGGAATCACACGCTGACGGCGCTCAGACGAGTTAAATCGAACCTTCCCCAATCTACCGGATTCGCCAGCTACTATCGTTTTCTGAGGCATCTCGTGTCCTTATATGAAATCAGATGCCAGTATGGAGATTGCCTTCCTTATTTAGAAGTGTCATATTTGACATAACACGGGTGAATTCGGACATAATCATGCGAATCGCAATTTTATTAATGAACCGTTGTATTGGTAGCGGTATTCATAGCATCGTCGATTCATTAATCGCGACCAATTACACCTTGATAAAGTCTGACCTCAAACCACTTTTTGAATGGGATACGGTATCCATCGACGGCAAAGCGATCATGCCGACTAACGGCTTAACTATCCATCCGGATTACAGTCTGGCCGAATACATGGCCCTTAATACCAGTGCTGACGCATGGGTATTTCCATCGGTGTTTCATTCTTCGACTGGCTACGAAAAAGTCGAAACGGCAATGTCCGAGGCCGCACCGATTATCCCGGTCATACAACAACACTACGACTGTGGTGGATTATTAATTAGTATTTGCAGCGGCTCATTCTTACTCGCCAAGGCAGGCTTAATGAATAATCTGCCCGCATTAATGCACTGGAAGAGCGAACATCATTTTCGACGTATGTTTCCCGGGTTGAAAATCGATACTCATAACGCCATTGCCGACTATGGCAATATTATTAGCGTAATTGGTGGAGGTATGGCCTATGAGCATCTGGTAATGCATCTGGTGGAACGCTTTGCTGGTCATCGCACCGCAGTAGACACTGCAAAACTTTTGATGATGCATTTAAACGCTCCATCACCTCAGTCATTTCGAACCAATGTTGAAACCACCGATCATGCCGACGAGCTGGTCTTACGAGCACAACGACATATCGAAAAACACAGCCACGAAGATATTAACTTTTCTCAGCTATCCAGCAGGCTAAGCATTAGTGACCGCCAACTGAATCGACGATTTAGCAAGTCCTTACAATGTACACCATTACAATATTTGCAAACAATACGAATAAATCGAGCCTGTAATTTACTCGAATTAACACAGCTACCTTCTTCGAAAATTGTTTATCAGATCGGATATAAAGACGAGAGTAGTTTCAGACGACTTTTCAAGAAGCAAATGAAAATGACGATGGAAGCACATCGGCGGCAGTTTGGTACTCTAGTCTCTGATATTACCCCTTAATTTATGGCTTTTTTAGCACTGGTCTATCGGTTAATATTGCCAGTCTATTCAAATCAGTGAAGCGAAACATGATCAAGCCCGCAGGTGAGCTAATAGCTGCAGCGCAGTCACAAATTGAGTGTATTGACGTGGCCGAGGCCAAAAAACTTTTTGATGATCGGGATAAGGTGATTATCATCGACGTACGTGAAGCAGATAGTGCTAACGAATCAAAACTGCAGGATTCGGTCAACATATCCCGTGGTCTACTCGAAATGAAAACCCATAAGCACATCCCCGACGCTGAGACTATAATCCTGACCCATTGTGGAGGTGGCGGCCGTGCATCGCTGGCAGCTTTAACTTTAAAGCAAATGGGGTACAAAAATGCCTACGCAATCACTGCCCCATATGACGAAATAAAGAAAGCATTTGGCTGAATGCCAGAGGCCTGAATTCAGGCAGAAAGCGCTTCGGTAAAGTGAGTAATAAAGGCATGCACCCTGGCTGAGCGAACCAGGTCGGGGTGAGTTAAAATCCAGAGCCCTGTAGTCAGATCAGCAGTAGGAGCGTCCAGCCTGATCAGTTGATCGGACGAATCGCCTAAGAAATGGGGTAATAAAGCCAGTCCAAGGCCATTCTCTGCCGCCATCCGCAACGTCACAAACGAATCGCAACGCATCGTGACAGATTCAGGCTTAATTTCCGATCGATACCAGTTTAATAATTGCGTGCCCGCGAAGCTATCATCCAGACCCACCCAGTTAAGATCGAAAATATTAATTTTCTCCTGATGATTAATCAAATCAGGCGCTGCGTAAACGCCAAATTCCAAATCGCAGAGCCGATGTCCGGTGAGACCAGGGTCCGGGGATTTGGTCGGTCGAATGGCGACATCGGCATCACGCCGATTGAGGTCTAGAACGCCATTACCACTGAGCAGGTTAACTACAATATACGGATGTCTTTTTTGAAAACTGGCAAGATGGGGGCCGAGTAAAGAAACGACGAGACTGTCGGTAGTAGTCGCTCGTACCTCTCCTTCCAGCTTTAACTCGCGTCCAACAATTTCACGCTGCATATCGAATAAGGTATTTTCGACTTCACGAGCAGCATCAATCATTTTTTCAGCTTCAGGACTTAATACATAACCCGAGTCGCTACGTACGAAAATTCGGCAATTTAGACTGTCCTGAAAGGCGTTAATCCGGCGTAATACTGTCGTCCGATTAACTCCCAGTACACGAGCCGCGGCGGCGATTGAACCCTTATTCGCCACCATGAAGACATAGCGTAGATTATCCCAGTTGACTTGATGCATAATCGCATCACTATAGCGCAATTATTATATTTTTGACGTATTTTTAACTTAGCGCTGCTAACAGCTATCCCTATTTCGCCTGATCTATAAATTCCTGGATTTTGGTCGCGTCCAGCAATGTTGTCCAGTTATCCGCACCGGCACCAGTAATACGCTTTTCCCACTGACTTAACCGCTTACGATAAACCTCGGGATCCTTACTATCCTTTTTCAGCTTAATCACATTCATTGCGGCAATATGCATCCCCTCGAATTCATCATCGGCAAATTTTCGCTTTACTCCATTGGGGAGCTCTTCTTTCATGTCGCTGAAGATAAACATAATCTGCGTACCCGATTGAGTTTTCTTGAGGTAATCAGAACAGAGCATCATCGCTCCGCTAATGTCTGTTAGTCGCGACTTCGCCTTACCAGATCCAAATTCGTCCAGAGCTTTAGAAATTGCTAGCTTTTGATTATTAGCCTGGGTCGGTCTGTAATCAAGCGTCAGCTTGGTCACCAGGTTTTCCTCGGCATAGCTGTTGCTGTCTATCTTGACAAAAAACATGCTGTCGCCGGGGATCATCTCCGGCAAAATCCCTGCCTTAACAATATTGACTACGGATTTCTTTTGCGACGAGTAGGTTCCGGAAATATCAACCATGGCGCAGTATGAAGTCTCGTAGGCTTTATTGTCGGTACAGGCGGCGACTACCATACTCACTAATACAGCAAACAGGGCAGGATTAATTATTTTTCGCATTGTATTTTCCCTGGCTAGCTAACGCTAGCCGATTTTCCCTTAAACATATTCGATATTTGAACCGGAACAATGATGTAAATGTCGAAGATATGCATCAGAATCTTAAAAATGCCTTCGATAAGAAAAGCCAGTGCGTTAGCCAGATGGCAAACCAGGGTAATCATAATCGTGTAGATTTTAGCAAATGCGTGCTGACTGGCTTCGATAAACATTTCTAACGGAATCGCGATTACCGCTAGAATCCAGGGCAGTACAAATCCGAGTAAAGCCTGGCCGATGACTGTAATATTGGAGTCGATGTTTTCTGAAATTGCACTGCCGGATTCACCAGCCAGGCTTCTGTCCAGTGCAGTCTTGGCTTCGGCCAGATGCTCACGCAGTATGGCCAGCGAAGCTTCAACGGACGCCAGGAATAACAAGCCGAACAAGGAGCCATACAAGATAATCCTGCGTTTGCCACTCGTCATATTCGCTATCTGAGGGAAAGTATGTGTCACACCGATTGCCTCGAACAGGAATATACCCAATACCAGTTCGAGTGCCACTATGACCAATGCAGAAATCTCTGATACAGCCATACCGGCCACTCTTACCCCGGCAGGTACCAGTTCAGACATCGGCAAGGCGATTAAATTAAAGTTGATAAAAGCCCCAACCATGCCAACGAATATAACGATCAGTGAAATGATAAAAAGCTTGGTGACTTTGGAGGACAACATATCGATGGACTCTGAACCACCGGTTGATATCTTTTGATACTGATCCATATATTTATCAATATTTCGACTATTTTCGATTACCTTGTCGACTTTATAGTTAATCTCTTTACCGAGTTTTTCGATACGTTTCCAAACAGGTGCCATGCCGCCTAATATCTTGTGGCGCTTACCGGCAACTTCTCGCAACTCCGATATCGCTTTTTTCTCACCAGCAACTGCAGATTTGTGTATTTCACTCAGCATTTTCTCAATGATACGGTCGCCGGTAGAACCCTTTGCGCGTGCTATTGTCTCAACCGCTTCACTCCAACCCGGGGCCTCAGGCGTGACCTGTCCACACTCCTTGTAATCACTTTCGATTTTGGCGATGTTTTCATCCAGCTTCAGCTGTAATTTGGGGTATCCAGCGACACTTTTGGTATTCGCGGTATCAATTTTATGGAACTCCTGCAGAATTTCGCCCTGAATTTTAGCGACTCCGGATTCAAGCAGGACTTTTCTATCTTTTTCGCGCATCGCCTCCGCCGATAATTTTATCCAGGAAGCCATCTTCCGTAATCCGCCTGCGGTTGCATCCGACATGGCCTGAATCATTTTATGCATGGGCTCTCTGGCAAAGAACAGGAAAATCATGCTGCTGACTATCCAGATAGCAATAGATACGCCCGGCATTTTCGGAAAAAGGTATAAATTCTCCATGGTCGAATCCTTATAATACTTGTTAATGGAGCCACCGAGAATAGTCTCGATATTGCGGAAAAGCTAGGTGAATAGTTATCAATTCAGGTTGTATTTGCAGGCCGATTACGTTTCCGTTCTTCAATGAAGCAGGCCCTGGATGGCCTGCGCCTGTATCATTTTTCTATCTCATCTGATTCCAGCAGGGTTGGAAAATGAAACTTCTGATACTTTTGAATCATATTTACTACCGGTACATTGACGAGTTCTCTCAGTCGTGTTGGCGGGTAGCCTAGCTTTTCAAATGGCAGGTATCTATCCTCCTGGTTGTGACATTCTCTACACTGAGGATGGTCTTTACTGACCTTGCGATGCAAGACTTCCTTCATCGCCGTTTTCTGATCAGGCTCTAGAAGTTCCTGCTCAGCAATATAGCGTTCCGCCAATGCCATCTCTTTTTCACCGTGCAGTAATTTTCGTATACCAGAGTCGTTCTGCGTGGGCGCTATCTTTACGCCATAGTTACCATAAGTCGGATATTGTTCTGTTTCATGCTCATGGGTAAACATTTCCTCGATTTCTACCAGCGCTCGCGGGTTACCGGTGATCTTGCCGGTAACCTTGTCATACCAATTAAATGTCCATGTTTCAGCCCCGGCCCGGGGTCTTGAATGACAGGTCTCACAGGCCAGGTAAAAAGCATGCTGGTTAAGAAAACTGCGCGTTTCTTTCGAACCGTCGTGCGGCACACTGCCATGACAGCGAATACAGACGTTGGTATTGTCATGCTGAAGTGTAAAGCCTATATGATGGAATCGACCTTCGATGTAAGACTCGTCGATCACCCGGTAACCCAGGTCGGTTTGAGATGTCTCTGTCTGCTCTGCAATCAGGCGCGAAAACATCGTCTCTTCTTCACTACCAGTTCTGATAATTTCCTTTAAAGATTCTCCGGCCTCTTCCTTTCCTTCGAAGCCGAATATCAGCGGGTACATAAAATGACCATACCAGACAGTAAATAGCATCAGGCAGATCACATAAAGTTTGAAGACAAGCTTTTTCAGCAGCTTTACCATTCGTAATGCTCCCCGCCGAAGTGTTGTGGCTTGATCTCATCCTCCAGCCCAGCCTCGATCATTACCTGCACATAATGCGCGTAGTGTTCATGAATCATTTCGTCTTCGGTCAGATAACCGGTAAGCCAGACCTTGGCTGCGGGAAATTTTTCCGGTGCATAGTGGACGTTATACCAGTGCACAAAAAACAGGAACAGGATGGCCAGCAAGGCTTCGTCGGTATGCATGATATAGGCGGCATTGAGAATCCAGCCCGGAAGGACATGTGAGACTTCATCCCGCCACCAAAGAATGGCGCCCGCAGGCCCGAGAATAGGTATACCCCAATAAGGCGCAAAATAGTCAAATTTTTCGCGCCATGACATGCGCTCATGGCGGGGCGGCCGATTGGTAAAGTAGAGCAGGTATTTCCACAGGTGAATGATGTCCCGGAAATCCTTCATATTGGGTACCATTTCCTGGGTAAAAAAGGCCTTGATACCACTCCCTACGGTCAGACGGTTTTCCTGTTTCAGTTTGCCCAGGTCGTTACGAATAAACCCCACTATCCAGTAGATCGTATGATAGACAAACAGGACCAGTAAAACAGAGCCCGCGATACGATGAATCATCGGCGCAATCTCGGGTCCACCCATGAAATCATATAGAGGTCTCGCCCAGGCCTCTTCGACATGGCGTAACGGAAAACCGGTGACGGCCAACACCAGAACAGAGCTGAACAGGACTACATGCTGTATTCTTTGATGCGCCGAAAACCGGTAGAAATAGCGCTTACCATCTTTCATTACAATCGGATCGTATTTAGACATGGTTTTATCTCCGCTATTTATCAGCATCATCTGACAATGGCTCAAAATCAGTGTCATCAGAGGTCTTTTTCTCTTTAATAAAAGAAAATTTTGGAAACAGGCGCCGTAATAATTCGAAAAAAATCAGAGCCAAAAAGAAATATAAAATAATCGCCATTAGTGCCTTGAAAAATATCAGCATGTAAAACTGCATTGGATACTTGTCTCTTTCATAGGTAACGTGAACCTGGAAACTCGACAACTCGGCACTGGCGTTTACATGGCAATCTGAATTTCTGCAGGTATTGCCTATATTGGCCTTGTTGGTTGCCGATGTCGGCACTAACTTCGACTCGATCAAATGGGTGTTTTCACCCTCTACCACATGACAATCGAGGCAGTCTGCGGTACGTTCAGAACCAAGTGCTATTAGCTTGCCGTGGAAAGTTTCCTTATATGTCGTCACTGCATCATCCAGTTCGTGCCTTTTCAAAAATTCCTGGTTTTGATGACATTTGGCGCAGACATTGATCGTTTCCATCGGAAAACGGCCCCTACGTAGACGCGAGGTCACATGATCATAGAAGTCTTCAGCAAAATACCCGGTTCTATGGCAACTCCTACAGCGGCCGATACTACGTTTTGATACACCGTCCTTGGTCTCTCCCTTGTAGACAGAAACCGGTCGATATAGCGGCTGATCATGGCAATCCTTGCATCCGGGATAGTCTTCCTGATATTTCTTCGGATTACCATCGGCGTCAAACTTACCGTGCACGCTTTTTGACAAGGTATCCGCTATCGGCTTGTGTGAAAATTTTGCCTGCCCTGAGGGCTCAACTATATGGCATTGCTGGGTGCAATCGACTTTTACTGTCGGATCATGCGGGAAACGATCTTTATCCGAGTGACAGTCATGGCATTTATTACGTCGATGAGGGCCCGATTCGAACATCTCATTGTTGATGTAATACAATCTGAACTTGCCTTGTTCATCGATTCTGCTCAAGCCTCTGTGTTTATGGCAAATAAGACAGTTAACCTCCGTATCGGCCTCGGCAACAGAGAACACTGCACCTACCAGAACAAAAGCAGTGATTACCAGGATACTGTTGAATAACCTATATTCACGCATGGCTCATACGGCCTCGTATGTAAAGATAGAAACTGGCTACATAATTGGTTAACGAGAGGCGCCTGAAAGACTGTTTAAGACAGGACAAAACCCGTCCTGTATCACTCAGCCCATTTACCGCTGGATAATAAATTACCCCGGATATTACTGAGGAGGAGGCCAGTACCAACATCGCCATCGAATTCATTGCTTCCGGTTATCGTTACAACCTGCTTATCCTGAAACAAGCAATATTCTTACGGATTGGAGGCGATGTTATAGGGTTGATACTGCTGAAGGTTGATTCAGATCAATGTTAAGGTGATTTCGCACACCGCTGTCATTAATCAAGAGTGGTTTTTGATATAGCTCAATAGCAGACTACTAGTAAAAGAAGAACAGAAAAAGGAAAAGGACTATCAGGGCCAACGGAATCAACGCTACCAACACACTTACCCACTGTATGCTGGCTTTACGGAGTTTATTGGTTTGTTCGCTCATACCAACCTCCAATCTAAGTGCCTTATCTTTCCAGCAGCCAGTGTACTACTGTATAACCGATTCCACAAACGGCTGACCAGAGGCCTGTCAACATAAACCAGCCCATGGCTGCCCCATGATCATCCTGCCAGTCCATCCAGAAAAATATCGCGGCTCCGAGGAAAAATATTATCCCCCAGACAACACGATTTATATTGCTCACTTTACCTGGTTAATGGTTAACGCCAGTCCTTCCGGTGGGTTCTTACTGCTAACCGATTCCATTTCTACAAACAGGTCACCGGGCTGGGCAATCGGATTCCCGCTTTTGGAAACCCGAGCACCGACGACTACCTGCTCAAAGGCGGATAGTTTCATTGATTCAATCATTGCGTCTGCGTCACTCAAACTGACATTAGCAGGTAAATCGGCCACTCGCAGACGTTTTACCGCCAGGGGCATCGGCGGGCCCTGCATTGCCTTGGCATAGACAAATACGAAATCGTCGGGGGCAGTCCGTGCAAGGAAACCAGGGTCCAGATCGACACTCAGGCTTATGCTAGTCACTGCGGCAACAATTTCCGGCGACGAAACTGGTTCAATACTCGGGTCTCTTGTTTCAAGTATGCCGAGCAAACGCTTCACTTCATTACTGGAATCTACATCATCGGCAATTTGTGGCAGCATCTTCGACCAATTCGCGTGAGCCAGTTTGTATTGTTTGTTTTGCTCAGCAGCTAGACCAGCTAGCCATAAGCCCGTCGGATCCATCGGAGTAATTTCCAGCGCTCTATTCACCAGCTCTTCAGGCTCACCGGCCATCGATCCCTGGTTTTGTATCGCCAGAGCATCGGCCAGAGTAAACATAACACCGGGTTCTTCACCTACCAGGTCGTAAGTGCGCTGGAAGGCCGTCACCGCTTCATCGATTTGACGCATCGACAGTAAAGTTCTGCCCAGAATAAACCAGCCCTGCGCATCCTCAGGATTATCGCGTAAACGCTGCTTAACCCTTTCTATCATTGCGTCCATACTCATATTTTCGACATTGGCTGCCGTTGGTCTGCTACGAGCCTCGGCGAGCTGCGGGTTATCTATCACTCGATATTCTCCAAGCTTTAGATACATGCTGACACTCATGACGGGGACAGCGACCACTAGAGCCCAGACCGCCCACTTTCCGGGATGACTCTCTGTGGAATGCTCGGAACGTTCGATATCCAGCGCCAGTGAAGTTTGTAAATCCTGCAGGGCGCCATCGTATTCAGCCTGAGTTAGCTCACCTTGTTCAAGCTGTTGATTGAGCAATTCCTTTTTCTCCCGTGCGATAGCAATATTCTGCTGTTGGCGGTCCGTTGTTTCACCGTCCGCAGGTTGCCGCAATATTGGAAGAATTAACAGTAACAGGGCCAGTACAAGCAGGCCCGCGACAATGATCCAGAAGCTCATGAATTTTCTCTTGTTTTATCTTCAGAAAGTAAATCTTTGGCGCGCTGCATCGATGACGCGTCGGGAGGTACGATTTCCTGTTTACTACGTATATTCCTAAACACTAGCCACAATACCAGTATCATGAGGAAGAAAGGTCCTAACCACAGTAAGAGGGTACTCGCTTTAAATGGAGGTCGGTAGAGGACGAAATCCCCATAGCGATCGACCATATATTGTACGACCTGGTCTGGCGTTTTTCCCTTCATTAGCATTTCGTGGGTTTGCCGGCGTAAATCTTGAGCCAGTTCGGCATTAGAGGCGGACAGGTTCTGATTCTGACAGACAAGGCATCTTAGCTCATCGACTAATTTAATATAGTCGGCTTCCATTTGCTTATTTTTGAACTCATAAGCCTCTATCGCTGTAAAACCAGCTGAGGGGGACAGCAGAGCACATAGCAGTAATGCTTTTACATAAAGTCGCATATCTAACTCGTTAATTGTTTCAGCATGGGGATGATTTCGGCGTCGAGCGACTCCTGTGTCACCGGGCCAATATGCTTATATTTGATCAAACCATCAGCACCGATAATAAACGTCTCCGGTACGCCATAAACGCCCCAGTCGATACCAACTCTGCCATCAATATCCATCAGGCTGGCATCGTATGGGTCTCCCAGTTCCTGCAACCATCGTTTAGCATCTTTGGGCTGATCCTTGTAATTCAGTCCTATGACCGGGGCTAGCTTTTTTTCTGCTAGCCTTGTGATAATAACATGTTCAGCCCGGCACGAAACACACCAGGAAGCCCAGATATTCAGTATCCAGACCTGACCCAGAAAATCCTTTTCCGTCAGTACTTTCTCAGGCTCGTGCAATTTCGCCAGAGAAAAAGCCGGTGCCGGTTTATCGATTAATACTGAGGGCACTTTCCTCGGGTCTAGGGTCAGGCCATAACCTAAAAGGCCTGCCATCAATACAAAAACACCTAGTGGGATCGCGAATCGCATTATCCTGCTACCTCTCCTGCCCCAGTCGGCACTTTACTACTCGATCTCGACCACTGGTGATAGCGTCGATCAGCAGCGGCAAACAAGCCGCCTAAGGCCATGATAAGCGCGCCTAACCAGATCCAGCGGATAAATGGCTTGTAGTAAATTCTCACTGCCCAGGCCCCCTTATCATCAAGTGGTTCGCCCAGAGCAATAAATAGATCGCGAGTAATTCCAGCGTCAATCGCCGCCTCAGTCATGGGTGATTTCTGAACCCGATAAATTCTCTTCTCAGGAACCAGTTCTACTTCAAAATCCCCCGACTCTTCTGTCACGGTAAAACTGCCCTTGGTAGACATATAATTATCAACTGGCACTTCCTTAATTCCATTAAACAGAAAGTTATAACCCTCAACCGAATAACTATCGCCTGGCGCCATGCGCAAATCCTTTTCCTGGGTATAAAGGCTGGTTAGTGTGATACCAACAATAAAAACCCCAATACCGAGATGCCCGATAATCATGCCGTAATAACCGGCCGGTGTATTGCGCAAAGTCGCCATGAAATTACGACCGCGGAAGCGATCATACAGCGCGATCCCGGTAGTAGCGGCAACCCACAGCGCCATGACCAGACCGAGTAGAGCGTTCCAGAACCATTGCGGTAATGTAAAACTTAATAGTAGAGCAACGACAAAAACAGCCAGCGCCGGCTTCAGGAGCTTCGCCGATAATCGCTCCCAGGTATCGTTCTTCCAGCGAACCAACATACCAACGCCAATCAGAATACCCAGTGGCGCAGTAATAATAAGAAAGACAACATTAAAATAGGGAGGCCCAATCGATATTTTTCCGCCCATCGCATCAATGGCTATCGGGTAAAGCGTCCCAAGCAATATCGCGGCGGCCGCAACCGTAAGGAAAATATTATTCAATAACAGCCCCGTCTCACGGGATAGAAGCTGGGTTTTAGCCGCACTTTTCAGCATGGGGGCTCGCCAGGCATACAGAGTCAGAGAACCACCGACTACTACGCCGAGAAAACCGAGTATAAATATACCTCGCTCCGGGTCGGTTGCAAAAGCATGAACCGAGGTCAAAACCCCCGAACGAACCAGAAAAGTACCGAGCAGACACAAAGAAAAAGTAAAGATAGCCAGCAATGAGGTCCAGGCCTTAAAGGTACCACGTTTTTCGGTGATCGCCAGCGAGTGCATTAATGCAGTGCCCACCAACCAGGGCATGAACGAGGCGTTTTCAACCGGGTCCCAGAACCACCAGCCGCCCCAGCCAAGTTCGTAATAAGCCCACCAGCTACCGAGCGCTATACCCAGCGTTAAAAACAACCAGGCGACGTTCGTCCAGGGACGAGACCAACGAGCCCAGGCCGAATCGACCTGACCCGATATCAAAGCAGCAATCGAAAACGCAAACGCGACCGAAAAACCGACATAGCCCAGATAGAGTAACGGTGGGTGGATCGCCAGCCCAATATCCTGTAACAGCGGGTTCAAATCACGGCCTTCGAGGGCTGCCGGAAATAAACGTTCGAAAGGATTCGAAGTGATAATTATAAACAGCAAAAACCCCATACTAACCAGACCTAAAACGCCGATAACACGAGCACGCATGACATTCGGAACATTAGGACTAAAAACTGCAACAGCCGCCGACCAAATACTAAGAATCAACGCCCAGAGTAACAGAGAGCCTTCGTGCGCACCCCAAACACCAGAAATCAGGTAGATCAGCGGCAATTCGGTATTGGAATTGGTGGCGGCATAAAGCACGGAAAAATCGTGCTGAAGAAACGACCAGGTTAAAGCGGCATAGGATATCCCGATAAACAATACCTGAGCGACCGCGGCAGGCTTTGCCATCGCGACCCAACGGGATATGCCCAGGCTCGCACCGGCTAAGGGTATAACCGCCTGGACTGTTGCAATACAAAAGCCGAGGATGAGCGCAAAGTGACCAATTTCAGGGACCATAATTATCAACCAGGATTAGTTAGTGGTGGTAGCAGCTGCAGCTTCTTTAGCTTTCTGCATCGCCTCGGCTACTTCCGGAGGCATATAGTTTTCATCGTGCTTGGCGAGTACTTCCTGGGCTACGAAGATACCATCGTCACCCACTTCTCCATTAGCGATAATACCCTGCCCTTCACGGAATAAATCGGGCAAAATTCCGGTGTAGCGCACAGTCACCTGTTTGCCACTATCGGTTAAATCGAATTGTGCAGTAAGACCATCACCGGGACGACTGATACTACCTTCGACCACCATACCGCCCAGACGGAATAATTTATTCCTTGGCGCTTTACCTTCGGCTACTTCCGTCGGCGTGAAAAAGAACATGATATTTTCGTCCAGTGCCTTCAGAGCAAAGGTTAATCCAACAGCGATACCGGCCAGCATGAGACCGATTAAGGCAAGACGTTTTTTACGTGCGGGGGTCATTTTATTCTCCTGTACCGTGATGGCGACGTTTATTTTGCTGCAACAACTGTTGATGTTGCCGACGCGGCAAATACCAGTTCAACCATAAGATCAGGGCTGCCAGGCCATAGGATGACCATACATACACGGCATAACCGCCCATATTAAGAAACTCTGACATTAGTTACCCCCGGAAAGTTCAGCCACCCACTTACTATTTCTTTCGCGCCGCAATAACTCGGCTCGACTACTCTGAAATAATGCGATTACGTAATATATCTGGAAAGACAACGCCATGATCAATAACGGTATCAGCATTCTCATATCGATGGATGGTTTATCAAATTTGGTGACTGTCGGCCCCTGGTGTAACGAGTTCCACCACTCGACCGAATAATGGATAATGGGGATATTCACTACGCCGACAATGGCGAGTATGGCCACCGCACGTGAAGCGATACGCTTATCGTCGATAGCACTGTGTAACCCGATAACACCGAGGTACAGGAACAGCAAAATTAATTCGGATGTTAGTCGCGCATCCCAGACCCACCAGGTGCCCCACATGGGTTTACCCCAGAGCGAACCAGTGGCCAATGCCAGAAAAGTAAAACTGGCGCCAATGGGCGCGCTGCTGATTAACACCACTTCGGCCAGCTTCATGCGCCAGACTATGATCACCACACCGCAAAATGCCATCACTACATAGACAAATAGCGACATCCAGGCTGCCGGCACGTGAATATAGATGATACGAAAGCTTTCACCCTGTTGGTAATCGGTTGGCGCATAGACCAAACCACCGTACAAACCCGTGATCAACAATAGTGCGAATACTGCGCTAAGCCACGGTAACCATTTACCGGCAATACGATAGAAATGCGGCGGTGAGCCTAATTTATTGAACCATAGATACATCGAATTTAATCACCCTAACTCATACTCATTTTTAGCGCAGCAGCTGTCGCCCAGGGGGACAGTGATAGCGCCAGAAACAAAAACGCCAGCAGCATATTTATCTGCGCTGACACATCCAGCCCCAAGGCCGCATTTTCTATAGCACTCGCAGCAAATATCAGAACCGGCACATACAAAGGCAGCACCAATAATGACAAAATTATACCACCTTTTCGTAATCCAATTGTCAGTGCAACACCAATCGCACCGATTAAACTGAGCACCGGGGTACCGATTAATATCGTCAGTAACAGGATTCCCTGAGCCTCAGACGCCATGCCCAGCATTTCAGCCAGAACCGGTGCCATAATTAATAGCGGTAAACCGGTTACCAGCCAGTGCGCGCAAACCTTAGCTAACACCAATACCGGCATGGGATGGGCACTCAGCAGCAGTTGCTCCAGCGAGCCATCATCAAAATCGGAACGGAAAATACTATCGAGCGATAACATCGCTGCCAACAAAGCAGCTACCCAGATAATACCCGGAGCAATACGAGCGAGTAGCTCAGGTATCGCGCCGATTGCCAGTGGAAATAACGTAATCACCAGGATAAAAAATAGAAGCGGGTTGGCTAATTCACCCCGGTTACGAAACACCAGCGTAAGATCGCGTCGTAATAGAAAAATAAATGCCTGGGTGAGTGATAATCGATTCATTCGGATAAATTCAACCGTTTCAGACTGGGGCCCGGCATCACCATTTCGTGATGAGATGTCATCACCACCATCCCCTGATTTTGTATATGCTGTTCAAACACACCTTGAAAATAATCCATACTTTTTTTATCCAGCGAGGTGAAAGGTTCGTCCAATATCCACAGTTTTGATTCGGTTACCAGCAAACGAGCCAAAGCAAGACGGCGTTTTTGTCCAGCAGACAAATTACCCACCGGCGTATCGCCATAACGATACAACAACACCTGTTCGAGTGCATCGTCGAGCTCAATCGGGGCGGGTTTACCCATGGCCTGAACCAGTCGAAGGTTTTCCAGGCAGGTGAGTTCGCGTTTAATACCATCGTGATGACCGACGTAATTAACAGCCTCGTAATAATCTGCGCCGAGCCGCGTAATCGACTGCCCCTGCCAGAAAATGTCACCGGCATCAGCCAGCTTTAGTCCGGTGAGAATGCGCAGCAGGCTGGTTTTTCCACTGCCGTTTCGACCTTCAACCAACAACATTTGCCCACCATCGAGCGATAAACTAAGATGCTCGAAAAGCACTCGATCATCGCGAATACAGGACAAATCGTTGATTTGCAATAAGGCTGTGTTAGACATAAAACCATTAAATCTTTAGGTGCGGGAAGGCTAATCAAAAAGCCTCGTAATTACAATTCGAATAATTGACAATGATCAACTCATCTGCATTTAAGCCTGCCTGCTACCTACGAAACCGTCATCTGCAGACTATTTTACCCAATATACTCCGTCCGCCCCTGCCTTTGGTAGATCGAGAAAGAGTCGAGCTGGAAGATGGGGATTTCGTCGATTTGCTCTGGACACCGACACGCTCACAAAAAGCCCTGCTAATCCTGCACGGCCTCGAAGGCTCGATACATTCACCTTACGCCCGGCGCATTTTGAATTACTGCAATCAACATCAAATCCCGGCTGTTTTCATGCTCTTTAGAGGCTGTAGTGGGGAGCCTAACCGCCTGCTACGCAGTTATCATTCCGGTGAGACCAACGACTTAAGACAGATCATTGAGCATCTTAAAACTCGCGGCGTTACCGACCTCGCCCTGCTTGGCTACTCACTTGGCGGAAATGTCACGTTAAAATATATGGGTGAAAGCGTTACTGAACCAGCCATCCGTTGCGCTATTGCAGTTTCCGTCCCCTTCAGACTCGACCTCTGCGCCACCACGATGAATAGCGGTTTTGCCAGAATATACCAAAAATCACTGCTCGACAGACTGATAGTAAAAATGCAGCAGAAACAGCATTTGATCAGGAAAAGTGCTCTAAATTTTCCCAGCCCGACTAATATGCGAAGTTTCCGGGAATTTG
>Ga0224506_10000615_pt1 | contig 29022 bp, 25 predicted proteins | sample SF_Jan12_sed_USG_2_FD_169108 | JGI IMG/M metagenome (GOLD analysis project Ga0224506, IMG submission 169108) | Sediment microbial communities from San Francisco Bay, California, United States - SF_Jan12_sed_USGS_8_1 | ecosystem: Environmental > Aquatic > Marine > Sediment | place: USA... | reverse complement strand
AGAGATTACTGCACAGCTACGCTGTTTGCCCTTCGGGTCGCCAGCAAGTGGCGTTGTCTCGCAGGCTCGACGCGAACTCTTATCGTTCGAACTTTTTATTACGCGCATAAAAAAACCAACATAAATGTTGGTTTTTAAATTGGCGCACCCGGAGAGATTACTGCACAGCTACGCTGTTTGCCCTTCGGGTCGCCAGCAAGTGGCGTTGTCTCGCAAGCTCGACGCGAACTCTTATCGTTCGAACTTTTTATTACGCGCATAAAAAAACCAGAACAAGTTCTGGTTTTTAAATTGGCGCACCCGGAGAGATTCGAACTCCCGACCAAGTGGTTCGAAGCCACCTACTCTATCCAGCTGAGCTACGGGTGCGGATAAAATTTCGCTTCATTCTTTGCAAAACTGCAAGGAGTTGTAAGCTATTGATATATAACCGCAAAAATGGTTTTCAGTCAACCTCGGCATAACACTATTTGGTGGTTTTAGACAATATAATCACTATTTGTGTCATATTTAACGACAAGATCAAATGTTTTTCGAATCGATCGTATTTTCCTCGGTAAATTCAGCTGGTTGAAAGTCTATTTCCAATGCGGCTTTTTCTACTAACTCAGGAGGCAAACTTCCCTGAATTGACGGGGCAAATGTCTTAAATTCTTCAGCTCTTTTTATTAAATTACCCTTGCCACTAACGAGTTGATTTTCCGCTTTTTCATATTCTTCACTGGCTCTGTCCAGCGATTTTTTAATACCCTGAAAGCTGCTGACAAAGGTTCTGAGTTTTTTATAAACGCTGTCGGCTCTTTTAACTAACTCTGCAGTATGCTTGCTCTGCTCTTCGAACCGCCAAAGCTGTCGAACGATGTTGAGACTGGTTAACAATGTTGTCGGGGTCGCGACTAAAATATTCTTCTCAATTGCGTCCTGGAAAATACTTTCATCATCTTTTAACGCATCGACAAACGCAGACTCAATAGGAACAAACATAAACACCATTTCTGGTGAATTCAAACCACTTGCCTTGGCATAATCTTTATCTGCCAATTCTTTTATACGGGCGCTGAAGGCCTGACTATGCTCGGTTAATGCAACCTGTCGCTCGGCTTCATTCTGTGCATTCACATAACGGGTATAGGCATTCAATGACACCTTGGAATCGACAATCAAATGTTTGTTTTGCGGTAGAAAAACCACAACATCGGGATATTGAACCGCGCCTGATTCTGAACGCACGGTCATCTGCTTTTTATAGTCTATACCCTCTCGCAATCCCGACCGTTCGAGCACGTTATCCAGTATGAGTTCGCCCCAGTTACCCTGCATTTTTTTCTGGCCTTTTAAGGCCGTTGCGAGCTCATGGGCTTCTTGAGTGATCTTCTGATTCAACTCTTTTAAATGCACCATTTCTGTTTTCAATTCAGTTCGCTGCTGGGTTTCTTTGTGATGAATATCCTCGACCTTGAGTCGAAACTGTTCCATTTGACTCTTAAAAGGCTGAAGCAGGTTATCCATCGACTGTTTATTGGTTTCATTAAATGATTGTGTCTTTTGCTCCAAAATTTCGGAGGCAAGGTTTTGAAACTCTGACGTCAGCTGCAAACGACTCGCTTCAAATTGCTGTTTCTGTAACTCAAATCCGGCTTCTCGTTCCTGGCTTCTGACATTTGCGGCAACCAGGTGATTTTCCATCTTATGCTTGGCATCTTGAATAACGTCATATTCTCTCTGTTTCTGGACTAATTCACTACGGAGTAAGTTGATACCCTCTTCACGATCTCCCAAACGAATTTCAGCCGAAAGTAGCTTCTCGGATAATAAGGCGATTTTCATCTCCTGATCGGCTATTGCACGGCGCTGGGCCAATAGCCTAGACCTGACGTATAAGCCGTAAAACACTGAAATTGATGTGATAAAAGCGGAGATTACCGATAGGGTAATAAAGTCAACGGGCATAACATTTATTCCTGAAAGAGACATATCTAGATCCAACTACCTGTGCATTAAAACAGTAAAGTATGCTGATTATTGAATATTGTTGCCTGAGTGTCAGCAGTTAACTGAAAACATTGCATTATGTTTGAGTTGTAATAATCTGACCAAAACCACTTTGGAACGACAGACATGAATTTAATTGGACGCATATGTATCGAACTTATTGCAAATTCCATGCGTATGAATCGATTTGACCCCTTTAAAACTATTTCTAGAACATTCAGAGTTTGGCCGCATGATATTGACCTAAACATTCACCTTACCGCATCCAGATACTTTTCCTTCGCCGACTTATCACGAATAGCCTGGATGGCCGAAAACAATGTCGCATGGCACTTTCTATTTAAAGGGTTTAGAGGCGTGGTCAATGCACAGGAAATCACCTATATCCGTGAGTTCAGGCCATTTTCCAGGGTCATAATGGAGTCCAATCTAATTTGTTGGGATGAAAAATACGCGTATTTTGAACAACGCTTTTATTGCAAAGACGCCTTATATGCCATAGCCCACGTTCGTATGGCAATTATCTATAAAAAGGAAATAAGAAGTATTGATTATTTCTTTCAACATTTAGGACATCATCTTGAGTCTCCAGGCGAAACCGAAGTTATTAGTGACTGGAAAGAAACCTTAAAAGCTAAAAGGAGGCAATTTGAAGGACATTCAAGAGGTTTTAATTAAATTAGAATAAACCTTTCCGATGAGGCAAGTTTACAGGCATATTCATGATGGTACAGGGGCTCGGTTCTGACCCTAGATCAGCAGGGGTATCATGTAGCGTTAGGATTCATTAATTCAATATGTACAATCTGAAACTATCAACTAGGCTTTAGTTATTCTAAACCCATGTATGATTAACGGCCTAAAAAGTGAATTTCTTATGGATCATTTTGCTGAATTAACACCCACTACCGGACAAATTACATTTTGGATTCAAGATACTGTGGTGGCGCGTACAACTCGAGCCATGTGCCTACGGGAAACTGTCGGGACCAGGAATCTGCCTCCTATCATGTATTTTCCTATTGAAGACCTAAATAAAAAACTCTTAGCCCCTAGTGAAAAGACTACCTATTGCCCTTTAAAGGGTGAAGCTCATTATTGGCATCTGAAGCTGAATGGTGTGCTGATAAAAGATCTTATTTGGTATTACCCCGATCCCAAAAAAGCAGTCAAATCCATCCATGGATATACAGCCTGTGCACCCGAAGTTATTAATATGGAGTGCGACTAGTTACCATTTTTAAACTCTGTAAGAGATTTAGATAGATTTTGGCTATAGCTACTAATGAGATCGGTTAGTTCTCTTGATGCAATTGCCCCTTCTGAATTCGCGCTGGCTATCAGATTGATTTTTTCGAGGTTTTCTAATATGCCAGTCAGATATTCACTCTGCTCCATCGACACCTGACTGTTTTGTCTACTAGACTCGCTAATCTGGTTAATGCGGTCAACAATATTATGGATGATTTTAGTGATTTCCGAAAATTGTTGCACTGAGTCTGCAGCCTGTAGCTGCGTATTTTTTATTACCTCAACAGCGCTTTTGGTTTCTTTTCGTTGAAGCTCCAGAGTTTCATTAATTTCATCTGTAGACAGTGTTGTTCTGTTGGCAAGCGCTCTCACTTCGTCGGCGACCACCGCAAAGCCGCGTCCCTGATCACCAGCTCTCGCGGCTTCAATGGCTGCATTTAATGCCAACAAATTAGTTTGTTCTGCAATTTCTCTAATAACGTCAACAAAACGTGTAATATCCTGCGCCCTACTATCAAGGGCTAATATAACTTCTACTGACTGAGACGTTTCTTTTTCAAGAGCAGTCAGGGTTTTAATCGCTTTTTGTATTTTCTCATTGGAATCCATTGCATCCCCCTCGGCAGCAACCGCCGAATCGTGAACACTACTGGCCTTGTTAGACACTATTAACGCCAGTTCGCGCAGACGATTAGCAGAATCTGTAAGGCCTTCAAGTTCTTCTTGCTGCAGCTCGGTGCCTTCAACCCTTTGCTTTTGGTCTTTCAATAGCGCCTTAACAACAACCTTCAAATCTGTAGCAACATCACCCACGGTGCTAAAAACATCGGTAAGTTTGGCAATCATTATTGAAATCGATTTCTTAACACTATTGATTTCATCACCCTGTTCTTTGTAGGTAACCTGGTAATTCAGGTTACCATTTCCCATTTCATATGCCGCGAATTTCAAATACTGCAATTCATTTGTGATCGACTTAATGATGAACAGTGAAAAAATAGAGGCTATAACCACTAGAATTGTTGCTACCAAAAGAGACTGCGTAATGAGTTTCTTCATGTCATTAATCAAACCTTCAGACTGTGTCGCAGACAGCGCCTGATAATCCTGTTCGAAATGAATCATAAACTGATCTAGCGCCTCAAGCCGTTCGCTCAAAGAGCTCTCTGCATCTTTTCTTGCACGAAAGGCCCCCCGTTCGATCCAGACCCTGTATATACCATCAATTTGCTCTTCAATATCGACAAATAGTTTCTCAGCCGCCTGAATACGCACGTCCATTAACTGAACATCTTCTTCAGCCTGCAAGGACACCTTATTCCATGATGTCACGATATTTTGTGATGGCTGTGTCAGCGCGGATTTAAATACCTCATATTGTAACTGGGAATCAGAAAACAATTGGTCTAACGTTTCCTGCTCAATGCTTCGGGCGGTAAATTTATTGCCAGCCTCAAGTGTCTGTGAATTCGTTTGCTGCCATATCTTCCAGGAAGACTGAAGTTCCGTGTTATAACCTCTAAGCTCACTAATATTCAAAACATTATTCATTTGACCCCTCAAATTAAAAAACTGAGTCCCGGCCAGGAAAATAATAACTAACACAAGAAGCGTCACTAGAGCTGAAATACGAAACTTAACTGACTTGATATTCATAAACGGATATGACCTTTTTTATTTATTAAGTATTGGAAACAATAATATTTTTTTGTTTTTTCTATAGCGGCATCTGGACGACAATCTGAATAACATTGGCTGATCTGGGGCAACAATTAGCGTAATGAGTAGTATTGTTTTAGGTGTCGGCTATGTTTATACATCGGGTTGATATTTTTGCTGAAAGGGGACTGCCAGCCGTTCTACATCATGCTCAAAAACCTCTTGCGACTCCTCATCGACTACGCCTCCATCAACATAGGTTTCTGCAGTTGGTAGCCTTACATGGAACATAACACCATTAATATCAATGGGTATGAAGGTTAGATTCTTTGATCCACGCTTGCTATTAATTTCCAGAACCCACTGTGGCGCATAGTCTGGATAGGGTTGAAACCTGGTACAGCTGCCACTATCAGGAAAATCTGAAAACTTATCAGGATACAACTGGCCTTCGGCTTGTATCTGAACCTGAACTACAGGGTGTTTAAATGACCACCCTATTTGCTTGACCAAATCGTTGGTATCAGGGTGTAAACATTGAGGTTTCTCGCGTTCATTAATCACCACACTAATCGGCATTTCAACTACTTCATCGTTGGCCAGGGTTACCCTTATGTGGTAATTCACCGCACGATTCTCAACATTAGTAAATTGGATCTTTCCTTCATAACCACTGACAATCTGTTTAACGAAAAACAATCCCAAGCCCTTTCCGTGATGCTCTTTGGTGCGTCGAGAAGAAAAACCCAATTGGTAAATTCTATCTTTATATTCTTCATCAATATGACGCCCTAAATTGTATACCCTGATATCAATCTGTCCTTTTTGTTCACTCATAGTCAGGCGGATAGGCTGATATTTCTTGATTGCCTTTGATTTTCCAGTAAAAAACTGCGCGTTTTTTAGCAAATTTTCTAACAATAGAATCAGGTGATTCGGGTTGCCCAGCATCTTTTCTGTAGGCTGTAAGTTGGCATATATACGGCCTTCGTCTTCAACAATCAGATCATCAAAAGTTTCATCATGCTGTTGATCAATATCCAGATGCATCAATTCATTGAGCGTTTGCAAAACCGCCAAACGTGGTGAGAAGTCTGGAATAAATGGCATGTCTGAAGTATCAGCATTCAATTTGCTTTGGTAGTAGTGCTCCTCGCATTCAGCCAGGTGGTTGGATAGATGCAGAGCAATATTATCTGTGGTGGACAAATCCAGCAGATCCCACAAATATCGCATACTCTGTATGGCATCATGGAACGTTGCCTGGTTGGGGGTTAAGTTTGCAGCATCGCGTGCAATTCTTGCATCTTTCTGCCATTCGGCTTCCCGCTCCATGGCCAGATTTAAAGCCATCTTCACCTTGTCATAACTAATGACACCGTTATGGCGAACTTCAGAAGCTATATTTTTAAAATGTAGGAATTTCTCATCATATTCAATATATTCGAGTAATTTATCACTGATGAATAATTTCAATTTATCAGCATGACCTGAATAGATACTGGCTTTGGACTGCAGCTTTTTTTTGCTTTGCCACAGGGTCGACACCTGATTCTGAAGTAGCCTTTTACTACTTAGAAACCATAGGGTTTCGACCAATAACAGAACAAAATAGATAACAACGATGACTAACTGTAGTTCAAATACCAGCCATTCACCAGGTATCTGGTAAAACTGGACCAGACTGGTTTGACCCGATATTAGGAACCAGCCAACCAGCAAAAGCCCTAAAAATATGCTCAACCAGGGATAATAAATTTTAGCCAGTTTCATGTTGTCTTCCAGATGCAGATTCGTAGGGCTTCCAGCAATAGGCGCCATCATCACCAAAGGTAACGATGCCAAATCCTTGCTTGCACTTTTTGATAAAATCACCCTGACCACCTTCCGCCTGATCAAATGATTTTCTAAGCGTTGTTATGTGCTGGCGATAACTGGCGTATGAAAATTTGTCTTCATCTGCTTCCAATTTATCAATCATCTGTCCCGTCGTAAGGCCTCTTGGGCTCACCTCAACCAGATAGCGAAGTATTTTCCTGGGGGTTGGCGCAAGAGGTCTGCGGCTATTACTGGGATTCATTAGCTTCACACCTTTCCAGTAGACTTCCCAGGTAGCCAGATCTATTAACAAATCTCCATTTTTTATTTGCTCTGGCTGATTCTGCTCTGCCACCCCACTCTTCACTACCAACTGCTTTTGTCTTAATACCGCTTTAATTCGCCAGCATAATACACTTTCAACATTGTGTTGATGTTTGGCTATGAAATCTTTTATATCGGCTTGTTCAAATGCCTGTTGCTCTATGCCAGTGCCACTGTGTTCCGATAAATAAATGATGGGTAATTGAGGCCATTTTTTTAGCAATGCTCTGGATACGGTAAATCCTGCATGATCATTACCATTCATATTGGCATCCAAAATTGCCAAATCAGGTTCATCACTATCTGACATCTGAGCAATTTTCTGACAAGCCGTTTCTGCATATTTATAGGTTTCCACCCGAGTAGGCATGCCATCAAAATCCGTAATTTCCAATATGGGTTGAAAACGGTTGATCCAGTGAATCTGGTCTTCAACCCAGAATATATTGGCCATAAATAAAGGCATCCATAGTTTGGCTAGGTATTGGTGTATCTATTGGTTTGATGTCGCGCTGGTATAGTGTAAGGCATTTACGTTGACAATTTTTGATCATTCATTCAAATAAAAAGAGCCATCTTATCAAAAAAATAATCCTGATCATAAAAATCGACAGGGTTTTCACAAATTTTTCACAGACTGCGACCAGAATTCATGTCATCGAATCAGGGCTGCTATCACTCTGGCTCTTAACAAATACATTAACACACAGAGGTGCCATCATGAATACTGAAATATTAAATCTCTGGTCTGAAACCACGGCAATATCTGTTGCTATCTGGATGACACTTATCATCACGGTATTGTACCTTGGCAGACCTCACGCTCATCAACTTATTAAAAGCAGCGGCCGAGCATTGCACAATGCATTTAGAATCTGGTCAACGTCTATCGGTCAATTAGAACGCCGTGTTGTTCAACGCAATACCGATGTCATATTGGCCAATGGCCAGGAAGCCATAGAGAAGAATATTGAACGCGAATTTGCCCGAGTCAATGCAGTCGTTGCTCGCGATCTGAGCAAGTACCCTTCCCTGCACCGTAAAATTTCAGACACCATTGAAAAAGTAGAGAAGGACTATCACGAGTCTACCGATTCAGCGCCTCTTCCTCCTGCCTGGATCGATGTCATTAAAACGATTTCCGCATTACCTACTAATGGTGATGCAACCATTGTCAAGGTGCTAAATGGCATCAAGCAAACGGTTCAGGAATCTCACGACCAAACACTAAAATCATTTCAGAAAAGCAGCATGACACGTCACAAAATATTGTCAGGTATGCAGCCTGAATGGCGTAAGCTAACGACGTCTTTAGAAGATGTAAAAGACACTATTGAAGGTTTGGAGGCACGTACCAGAACCATTGACAACCAGATGGAAGCCTATCAGCAAATTCGAGCGCGTGAAGATAAAGCCATTCACACATTGACCTCATCTTCATTAACCCAATTCTTTATTTCCGGACTGGTATTGGCTATCGCCATTATGGGAGGGCTGATTAACTTTCAGTTAATCGCTATGCCAATGTCAGAAATGGTGGGTGGCGCCAGCTATATTGGTTCAATGAAAACATCTGATATCGCCGCATTGGTTATTATACTGATCGAAATCGCAATGGGACTGTTTTTGCTGGAATCACTTCGTATCACGAGTCTGTTTCCAATCATAGGTAGCATGGATGACCGCATGCGCCGAAAAATGATGATGATAACCTTCACCATATTAACCATATTAGCCAGTATAGAAGCCTCGCTTGCCTACATGCGTGACTTGCTTGCGTTAGATCGTGAAACACTACAGCAATCATTAGTTGGTGCCAGTACTGGTCTGGTTGAAGCACAGTTTCGATGGATACCTTCAATCGGCCAAATGGTTATGGGCTTCATTCTTCCCTTTGCACTGGCATTTATCGCGATTCCTTTAGAGTCATTCATTCACTCCATTCGTACCGTTTTTGGACTGATTGTTGTATTCACACTCAGGACACTAAATCTGGTTATTAAAATGATTGCCGGCTTCATGTTACACATCAGCAAAATTCTGGTGAGTCTATATGACCTGGCTATCATGATCCCTCTTAGTATTGAACGCCTGATTAAAAGCACTACCCATATGAATTCGTCAGGTAAAGCCGTGAAGCTAAGCAAGGAAAGTGACCCGTCTTCCGCCATTAACCAATCTGTCGCCTAGACCCTATAAACAAGAGGAGTATTCTCATGAAAAAATTACTCGTAAGTTTGATGATCCCCCTGTTTCTGGCAGGCTGTGATTCGAAACCACAAAATAATGCAAGAGCAGTTTACCTATTGGTAGATACCTCCGGTACCTACACCCAGGAACTGGATAAAGCCCAAGCCATAATGAACTACCTTCTGGCAGCTCTGGACAGCGGTGACTCTATTGCCATTGCTAAAATAGACAGCGGCAGCTTTACCGAAAAAGACATTATTGCCAAGTCTACCTTTGATTCCAAACCCAGCACGACCAATGCACAGAAAAGAGCCTTTAAAGAAAAAGTAGATCATTTTGTTGCCAGTACAACCAAAGGCAGTGCCAACACAGATATTTCCGGTGGAGTGCTTCAGGCAACTGAGTATTTAACGGAAACCGGTGCAGGTGAAAAATACATTATGATTTTTTCTGACCTGGAAGAAGATTTACCTGAAGGCTGGATTCGCGACTTTGTTATTCCGATGGAAAACATTAAAGTCATCGCACTCAATGTGACAAAATTGCGAAGTGACAATGTTGACCCTCGTGAATACCAGAACCGCTTAGCCGCATGGCAGAAACGCGTTGACGAAGGCGGCGGAGAATGGCGAGTGGTGAATGATCTAGAACGACTGGAAACCCTGATAGCCATGCGTTAACTACATGAAACCCGGAGAGCAGACTATCTGTTCTCCCTGATTCAGAATCTCAGGCCACAGAATCACAATGTGAACTGTCCAATAAGCGACATAAACTTTTTTACGTCTTCATCGGTCCAGTCTTCCTGCTTGGCAAACAGGGTATTAAATTCAGGATTTTTTTGGAGCTTATCTCTATTATGCTGAAATCGCGCCCAAAGAAATTCTCGTCCGATATCAATTGAACCAGCCTCATTCCTGTTTTCTATACCATCTGACGTATTACTGTATTGTTCTTTGGGCTCAGGATGATCATTCAAAATAACACTCCTTTTTAGTTTTACACCTATTTAATAGAGACCATGACACGGATAAAACTTCTGCTACTAATAATAGGCAATGTAAAAAAAGTTCGCCGACCGCAGCGACTGCATGGATGCGGAAGCCAGAGCAACGCATGGAGCAGTTTAGCGCAAAGGAGCGAGCGTTTTTTAAGCCATACAGATACTAAATGACTTTAATATAAAGGTCTCTTAGTAATCAATACAGATTTCAAGGAATAACTTGCCAAAATCGCTATTAAAAGGAATCAGTATGACCGAACTGCTTGCCAGGTGTTCAAGCTGATGAGAATCTCCAGACATCATATGTGGCCTAGCCATACCAAAATCATAGCCTCTGGATTCAAATAATTGTTTGGCAACACCAGCAATCATATTAGTTAACTCACCCACCATATCTATCACTTCATCATTAACGGTCTCCGGCCGTTCACCAAAAAGTCGCTCCACACATGCCAATGCCATGGATGTTTCAAGTGAAATTGAAAATGAGCCGTTTGCACTATCCGATGTCATGGCAATGAGGCCCGATACGGCACCCAGGGATAGGTTATTCATTTTTGGAGCTTGTTTCTCAGGCCTAATTTCAATGCCAATCATAGTGCCGAAGACGTTAGGCAGTGCTTGTAAAAATGGTTCAACGAATTTTGAGTTCATAAACTACCCTGTTTTATGTGAACTGAGACATAGAATTTAGCCAAATTAAGCCGCTTGAACAATGCATTTAGGATGGCCTTTACTCGTAACCATATTGCATCAACCCTGACTGAGCTTATCACCTGGACATTCTTGACAAAACTATTTGCAACGGATGGAGCAGATTCTGTTCATCTAGTCGCATAACCTGAGATCTACAGGAGTACCCTGTCGCCGTCAATCGCCCCTTATATTTTGGATTATTAATAACGCCAGACCATGACAACTGATAAATCTGCTGACTAGTATGCAAATTTTTAGTTTCATGACCAAAGGTACCCGCCATGCCACAACAGCCCACCTTTATGTCAGTAAGCGTCATATCCAGACTGCTAAAAATTTTCTGCCAGAGTGCGGTACTTGCTGACACATTGGCGTTTTCTGTGCAGTGACCCAGCAAATAGATTGATTCACCTGACAACTTCAGTTCACCGCCCTTGGCGGTTAAATCCTGTTTTGCTAACCATTCCTGAACCAGTAATACCTCAGGAGTTGCTTCACTGAGATACTTTTGGTATTCGCTACGAAAAACCAGGGTCATTGATGGATCCAACCCGATTAGCGGGATCCCGAAGCTGGAAACCCTTGCGAGTTTTTTCCGGGTTCTACTTGCAGTAATACGAAACAGCTTTAAAAAGCCATGAACATGCAGAGGTTTACCATTGGGAGTATAAGGCAGAACCATGGGGTTAAAGCCCAATTTTTTGATACAGAGTAAAACATCGGCAACAACATCAGGATCAAAATAACTATAAAAAGCATCCTGAACCAAAATTACCGAGTTCTGTTTTTCATCGACTGAAAGTTTATTCAAGTGGCCTTCTGTCGCCCACTGAACGCCCATGACTTTCATCGATTTTTTCAATGATTTTGTGGCAATAAGAGGGCTATCAACCATGCCAGCAAAACGAGCAAGCAAACCCTGAAAAGGTTTGGAATTCATCATCCAGTTGTAGGGTGCAGGCCAATAGGCGAGATAGGGAATAATAAATTCCAGAGAACCAATAAAATAATCTTTTAGGGGTCTGAGATAACGGGTGAAATACTGCTGCAAAAACTTGGCTCGGAACTCGGGTACATCAACTTTAATCGGACAGGCACCCGTACAAGATTTACAGGCCAGACAGGCCGACATGGAATCATAAACTTCATGGTTATAGTCATACTGACCCTTTTTATGTTGAAGACTGTTTGCTAATCGGATGAACACATCGATAGGCCATAAAAAGATTTGTCGGCTCCAGGATGGTGATTCAAGGGTGACCTGTTTGTCAGACATTAACCTTAACCATTCCCGGATCAAGGATGCTCGACCTTTTGGAGAATACTTTCGCTCACGTGTTCCTTTCCAGCTGGGACACATCGCATCATCTGGATCAAAATTAAAACAGGCACCATTGCCATTACAATAGAGTGCTTCGGTATATTGATTCCAGTTTTCTTTTAAAATTGTGCGATCGAACTGTCCTCGCATAGGCACTTCATCAATTTTTAGCAATTGAGTATCTGTTTCGACAGTGGTAGCGATCTTACCGGGATTTAACTGATTTCTTGGATCAAAGGTGCCCTTGATTTGCTGTAGAAAAGGATAGAGAGGGCCAAAGAATTCTGGAGAAAACTCTGAGCGAACCCCCTTTCCATGCTCTCCCCAAAGTAAACCATTATATTTCTTAATGAGCTCAATAACCTGGTCGGTAACCTTTCGAATCATGTGTTCATCAGCAGGCTTTTTAATATCCAGAGTAGGCCTTACATGTAACACACCGGCATCTACATGACCAAACATACCATACTGGAGATTTTGATCATCCAGCACCTGTCGAAATTCCATGATAAAGTCTGCTAAATTTTCGGGCGGAACAGCAGTATCCTCAACAAAGGGAACCGGTCGTGCTTCCCCCTTGGCATTGCCCAGCAAGCCCACTGACTTTTTGCGCATAGCCCAAATTTTGGCCACTTCAGCCTGGCCACTGGCAATGGTATAGCCAACCGACTTACCCTCTTTACCCTGAGACTGAGCCAGATAACTCTGTGCCAATGCCAAACGTTCATCAAGTTCTTGCTGAGAATGTGCGGTGTACTCAACCAGATTGACACCCGCAACATGAAGGTCAGCGTGCTCCGGAAAATAGCCAGAAACTTCTGACCAACTATTATCTTCCCTGGCCAGCCCTAACACCTTCGAGTCCATGGTTTCTATTGATGATGGCTGGCAAGACATTAATCCCTGGGCGTCTCTCATACTCTGCTCGAAGTCGAGATATTGTACATTGACCAATGCCGCAAATTTCGGGATAGGTAATAAGTTCAACTTGGCTTCGGCAATAAAACCCAAGGTACCTTCAGAGCCACAAAGAATATTGTTGAGGTTAAATTGCTGTTGGTCATCGCGAATGTGAGCCAGATCATAACCGGTTAAGCATCGGTTAAGTGGTGGAAAACAAGCCTTAATTTCACGGTGGTTTTGTGCATAAATAGCATCTACCAACTGGTAAATCCGGTGACTTCGTTCAACACCATTTTGCAAAATTTCTAGTGTGGGTTGATCAACAGCCTGACTTTCAATCAGGGTGCCATCTAAAAGAACGGTCTTTAGCTGAAGTACATGATCTCGGGTTTTACCGTACAATACAGAGCCTTGCCCCGAGGCATCGGTATTGACCATGCCACCTATGGTCGCCCGATTAGAGGTTGATAATTCAGGTGCAAAAAACAATCCCAAAGGTTTCAGGGCCTTATTTAGCTGATCCTTCACCACGCCAGATTCGACCCGTGCCCACCGTTCTTCGGCATTGATCTCCAAAATGCTATTCATGTGTCGTGACATGTCGACTATCAGGCCATCTGTAAGACTTTGACCATTGGTGCCTGTGCCCCCACCACGAGGGCTAAGCACTATTTGATGAAAGGGCTTGGTATCACTCAACTCTGCTATGTTGACCAGATCTGCTACCGACTTGGGATATAACACCCCCTGAGGTAAAATTTGATAGATAGAATTATCGGTAGATTGCACAATTCTACTGGCATAATCCGGACTTACATCACCTTCAAAACCTTGCTTCTGAAGAGTCTGCATAAAATCCAAATACAACAACTGAACCGGGTCACACTGATGAAGCCTGGGAATCATGAATACGGGCCTGAATTGAATAGTGGTTGATGGAGCTATTCTAGCGAAAGGGCGAAGCAGAATATATCGTTATTTCATGCATAAAAAAACCCGAACCTGGTAAATAGGTTCGGGTTTAGCCATTACGTTTTATGTGGTTAAAACTTACTGATCCAGATTAAATTTCGCATTCAGGTTAATACCTAACCCGGATACAGACATGTCTGTACCTACCACATAATCCAGTTCGGTATTTACTTTTACCCAACGGCTAAACGGTGTAGGAATATCAATACCCAAAAACAGACTGGTGCCCAGATTACCTGCGTGAATCAAATCTACTCCGTAGTAAAAGCTTTCAGACTTATTAATGGCCGTCATCATACCAACGCTACCCATCATATTCGTGGCCTTATCCATACCGGCGCGAACACGATAGAAAATGCTACTACTAGTATTCGACTCACCCTGCCAGCCCAAATAGTACATAGTGTTAAGTGTGTTGTCAGAGCTAGGAGTAATCTGCCCCAGTAACATCATATTTTTACTGGTAGCCGGAATTTCTTCTACGGCAGCGCCTTCCTCAATAAGCTCCTTAGTCAGCTCATACATATCAGAACGGGCAATCTCACCCGTCGCAATGTCGTTATCCACCTCGGTGATTCTGATTTTGCCTATCATCTGTCTGAACGAACGATCTTTATTTACCGCTCTTAACTCTTTATAAACAGCAAAGTAAGCACCTTCCTGAACACCTGCCTGGGTACCCAGATTAATAGCAACACGCTGATCGTGTTTGGCAACGATACGACCGATGTAATCTTCTTTGGAACCTGGTGCTAACTCGACAAACTGATCTTGGCGAATACCTTGCTGGCCCAGCATAATTTCAGCGATGGAATAAATGCCCGTAACCTCTACCACTTCAACGACACCGGTCTGGTCATCAAGAAAGCCGTAAGATTCACCCGTGTCAGAAAGAATCTCCTGTCCAATGGTGAATACACGGTATATATCGCCTACCTTCACACCGGCATTTTTACCCAGGTCAAAGTAAATCTGACCCTTGGTTTTCTTAATTACCGTTCCGATTTCGGATACTTCGGTTTTCAATTCACGGGCTAACTGATATTCCATCTGAGCCATCAGCGCTTTCAATTCTGTGTAGCGCAGGGTGAACGTGTTCTTTAAAACGATAGCACCGGTATCAACGTCATAAAACGTGGTAGTTACCAGGGCTTTTCTGTTCTTTGCAAGATCCACCATAACCACACCAAAGATCTCGAGGTCGATATCCTTGGCCTGGTTTAAAATCACATTAAGCTGGTCGACATCTGTTGGCTTGGTTTCAACGCGTTTATTGCTCACTTTATAGCCGCGCAGAGCATCCACTGCATTTTTGCTTAGATTATACAGCGAACTGCTATAACCACTTGCCTGATCCGAAATATGAGTAACCAACAATATTTCTCTTTCAGCCGCTAACAACAACCCTGGTAACAACAACAAACCCAGTAAGATTTTTCTCACCACAGACTCCTTAAAGTTAAACAAGTACATCTAGAATAGACTATAACTTAATGTTTTATAAACATTTTATGACAAAAAAACTTGTCATTTGGGCGGAATTGTACAAGCTTCGTCGGTACAAAGCACGGAATTAACACGCGCCTTTCCAGATTTGGAAATATAAACCTGAAACCGGGAGTATCGCCGCGTCTCGCTTTCCAGCCTTAATGCGGCCTTTTTAGGCATAAAAAATGCCTCTATTCCATACTCCAGCAGGTAATATTCATCATAGGATTCTTTCACTCGGCCTTTAATAAAGTCACCGGTATCGGGTTTTTTACTGCCAAGCCCAACGGGTTGCCAAACTCCATGCTCTTCTTTGAGCTGTAAGTAGGCTACCGAGCCTTCTTTTAATGTTTTGTCAGGCATCAGTTCAGCCTGTTCGATTCGGTTGATTGCAAAATTAAGGCGAACATAATTACCCCTAAAAAGGCTACGTGGATCAATAGGTTGTGTCTCGAGTATCACCGGTTTGCCAAACCATATAGGCCATACTGATCCCAAATATTCCACCACCAATACTGATAACTGCAATATAATAACACCAACAATTAATCCCAAGCTCAGTTTTTTGCTTATTGGCTTAGCTAATGTCATCAAGCTGTCTTCAAGTTTACTCATTGCTTTGCTCTCCCTGATTGACACTCAATGCACCCGTATCGTCCTCTTCCTGAACCTTTTTCCAGTATTTAGCAGACCCTAGCAGAATGCTGGCCGCGACAAGAAACAATGCGGCTCCTCCAAGATAACCACCAATCAAATCGAAATAGCGAATAAACGCCAATATCAGCAGGGTAACCACCCCCATATAAAAATAATGGCTTTCAACCTGAGAAATACCTCGGCGAATAAGCAGGATTCCCATGGTAACCAACACAAAATTGGTCATAATAGTGAAGTAGGTGGCTGACTCAAGACTAATACTTAAAACAGAAAAGCTCACCAGGAAGTACAACCAGATCAGAGTCATGGGCAGATAGGCATGTTTTCCTGACCCATAAGCCAAGCCTAGGCCGGCAAGACCTGATACAAACAGAAAGCTCATACTTGACCAAAATGATTGATAGGCAACATACTGAAATTCACTCAAGACGTCGTCAAAACTAAAAATAAATAACATCACTATCGCAGCCCGCAGCAACCACAGATGTGACACGAGTCCATAGGTTTTCCATCTTGAAACGTCACTCGACATTAACCACCAGCTTAGGCCGTTAAATAACAGTCCCAGGCCAATATTAAATAATGCCATGTCGGTCGTCATATCATAAAACCGTTCATCGATAATCCGTGACAGGGCAAGATTCAGCCAGATCAGGACACCAACAAGGGCAGCCAGATAAAGCAGACTTGAGGTTTTTTGCCAAAATATTAGCCAGCCAACGACCAGAATAAATATCGGAAAACTTAAGGGAAAGAATTGCATTTCGGCTTCTACAAACATCCATATAAAAGCAAGCGCAGTGACTAAAAAGGCGATGAGCCTGCTATGAGTGGCAACAACCAAGGGTAAAATACCCAAAGCCCACCAATAGATGCCATCCGGAAAATGCTCACCCAAATGATAAATCTGGGCAATGAGCATAATACTCACACCATAGCTAATACTTCCAAAAAGCAACCAAAGTACTGCGGCCATACGGTTGTCCTGACGAAAATAGAACAAACCAAAACCGTTAGCACTCAGGGTTACCAAGAGCAGCCCCGACATACGGAGCCATCTTGGAATTTCATTCCAGTTTTCAGAAACTAACAATATTAATGACAGTCCTGCGAATAACACAGCCAATGACATCAAGACATAATAACCAAAAGATCCTGTTGCTTTGCCCTGCTCTAATGAGCTTCCATATCGATGCAAAATCAGGTCTGCCTGTTGTTTCGAAATTATGCCATCTTGCACCCAGTCTCTGGCTTCTTTGGACAACTCTCTTTTCAAAAGATTTATTAATCGCATACCATGTCCCTGTGCAGTAGAAACAGGGTTCAGGTGAACCCCTGTAACAGGAATATTAGGCTTAGCGATTAATTCGGTCAATTATCTGCTGATAATCCGGACCGTTTAAAGGGTTGTATGGGTCAAAAAAGTGACCTGGTATCAATAAAAATTTAAAAAGCTATTGTGCAGATTATTATTTGATAGCCTATGCTTATTACGATAGGTTGATTGTTGAAACAGTTTAAAAAAGGAAAATAAAAAATGCTGAAAACAATTGGTGCAGAGGATTATATCCTTAAAAATCCTCTAACTTTTTCTGAAAACACAGATCTATTCAGAGCAATACATCTGTTGCTGGAAAAAAAGGTAACAGGTGCTACTGTGGTTAATGACAATAATGAAATCGTTGGCGTAATTTCAGAATTAGATTGCCTGGAAGCCATAATCGATGGTGCCTACTACGGAGAAATAGCGGGCAAAAAAGTCGGTCACTACATGACAAAACAGGTACAGAGTATCGACAGTATTGGCGATCTGGATATTCTGGACATAGCAAAGATGATGATTGATGGAAAACGTCGGCGATTCCCGGTAGTCAAGCATGGCAAATTTGTAGGTCAGGTCAGCACAAGAAGCATCCTTCAGGCTGTTAAGGATTTTGTTTCGGAACACGACCCAAAAGAAGATTCAACATTAGAATAAAGTTTCCCAATAGTGTCTAAACTTGAGCCGTTAATATGATTGAAGAGATTCATGAATATTAACGGTATTTTTTATCTCGCGGTTTGGTTTCAATAATAGTGACGAAGACATTTACCCACATGAACCTGGTGCTTAATGAGACGAGTTAAAAATCATCCATTACATATTCAGGCTGATGATTTCTGGTTGTCAGGATGGCGTCCTTTTTTACGTTTTGTTTTCATCTCATACATACGAGTATCGGCCAACGCCATTCGTTTTTGACTATCCTGTACGTCAGTTATAGAAGCGATACCATAACTGACATCCACTTTATCAAAACCTTCACTCTGTATTGATTCAATGACCCTGCTCATTAAGTTATCAGCTTGATGGCTATTCATATTGGCACTTAGAACAGCAAACTCATCACCTCCAATTCGAAATACCTTATCGTTCGGAGCTAAATTACTAGCCATTAAATGACTAAATCGTTGAAGCAAATGATCGCCACGAGCATGCCCGAACTCATCATTGTAGTACTTCAGAAAGTCCAAATCTGCAATAAGCACACACCGGTGCCAGTCCAACTCTAGTTCCTGTGAAAAAGCCAGTCTATTTGGAATATTGGTTAGTGGATCTATGATGGACAAGCGATGTAATAATGAATTATGCGCTTTCAAGCGACGCATAAACATTATAATAATGACAATACCTAATATTAAAATCAGAATTGTTGATCCATAGGCTCGAAAGGTCATTCTGGTCATACGCTCTTTTTGACGCATGAATTCCAAATTGAATTCGGTCTCTTGCTGCTTTTGTTTTAGGTCTGCCAAAGCACGCTGTGCTTCCAAATCTGCTATATGAATTTCGTCAATACGACCATCCAGAACGACAAAGACTTCCTGATAACGTTTTTGAACGGTAAGCGCCTGCTCATAAAGGCCATTAGCCTCGAGTATGGTGACATAGTCTTTTAACGCACCTAATGATAGGTAATCCCGAATATCCCGCTTCCCATTAATAGACAGCTCAATGAGTTCTAGGCCTTTTTTAGGTTGACCGGTTTGTACCAACATGACAGCCAGATGCTGCCGGGCTTCATTAATATAATCGGGGTTGCCTACTTTTTCCGCTAATTGCATTGTTTGCTTTGCCTGCTTTAGCGCCTCGTCATTCAACTGCAATGCGCGCAGTATTTCCAGGTGAGTGAGCGAAAAAGCAAGAAAATAGTCTTCTCTGGGGTCGACAGGATTAGCCAGGTAATCGTTAATTACCTGTAATGCCGCGTCCTTTTTCTCTTGTTTCAGTAAAGACTTTGCTAACACCATAGCAACGTAACTTCGACCATCCAACCTTTGGGCGGGAAAGATGGCGAGTGCTTTGCGCAAATAAACTTCAGCTTTTTCATATTGGAACCCTTCCAAATAGGCTTCACCAACGACAACCTGAATCGTAAAGATAGAAGGATGTTGAGGATTTAATCTGGAGAATAAAGATTCTGCTTCAAAAAAATATTCCAAGGCTTCAGGTATGTTTTTTTGTCTTACCAGCAATTGACCATAAATATGAAGAAGATTGGCCTTTGACGTCACACCGTCTTCTGACAGTGGCTGCCATTTAGTTATAGTCTCTATTTGGGCCGTCAATACCTGACGGACATGCTCAAACCTGGCCAATGCCATATAGTCATAGCACAGGAACTTGAGTAGATGATAACGGGTCTCCATACTCAAAGTTTCACGATAATCACTGAGATATAATAATTCAAGATATTTTGCTGTTTCAAAATCGCGTGATTTACGAAGACTTAAGCTTATAGCAGCATGGGTGTCGAAAATAGCGGCTGACATGTCATTTGTTAACAATGGTGTCAACACGTCTCGAAGTTTCTGTCGCGCTAGCTGTTGATCGCCCGACATTAAAAGCTGATTGATCAATTCCAGATCTTCGTTATTGATCGATTCTTCACTATAGCCTTTTACAGAAAGGCACATAGCAAACACTATTAATATCAGTCTTCCAACGTTCATTATTTGGCTCTTGAAAATATAAAGGGGATTATCAGCTTCGATATTTAAAATAATTATCCCAGTGCCAACCAAAACGCAACACCGATCATCAAGCTACCTGCAATACGATTTAACACCCTTACATTGTTATTTCGGTTCAACAGTTTGCTCAGGGTACGACCACCAGTGGCATACAAAATGAGTGATAACCATTCAATTATCAAAATCATTAATACCAATACCGTAAGTTGGGGCCCCAGCGCTTTCGTGTCATCAAGGAAAGGCGGCAATAACACCATAAAAAATGCCCAACCCTTAGGGTTTGCAACGGCGGTAATAAACCCCTGACTGGCAAGCTGCCAACGAGTTGCCTGGGGTGCGCCTTCATCGTTAGTTTCCGGGATAGCTAACTTGCCTTTAGACAACCACATCTGGGTACCAATCCATAGTAGATAAGCACCACCTAGCCACTTGAACACATCAAATACCTTGGGAAAACCAATCATAATGGCAGCAACCCCTATGACGGCAAACACGGCAACTAAACCAACACCAATAAGTTCACCCGCCATCATCCAAAAGGTTCTACGAACACCAATAGTAATGCCTAGGGTCATAGACAAGGTCATACACATACCCGGGGTAAGTGATACGAATAGAAAGGTCGGAATAAAAGCCGACAACAACGCCAGATTAATCATATAAATACCGTACATTTTGGTTGGGATACATCAAAAATAACAGGAGTCGATGGTTGCTTGAAAACCACCTGTAATTTGAATATCAAAATTTTCAAAGAAGTCCATGCTACTCAAATTCTCGAGTTAAATACACAGATATTTATTGGTTACGAGCAAGATTGTGGGTTAAACACCCCTGACGGTTATTTGAAATCCAGATAGCATTAATTTGTTTGCTTTGCTGGAAAAGGGTGAACTAAGCAACGGATTGATCCACTGGATGATAAATAAGAAAATTAAAGAAAATACCCAGTTGTGCCCCATAGTAGGTCGACATAATCAAGAGGTCGGCAAATGGTGTCGGCAGTAAAAATTTGCTAATGGTTCCCAATTAAGATCGATCAAATAAACCAGGCTTAGACTCAGATAAATAATCGGGTATTTACGGCTCATTTAATGTCTCCACAGGCATTTTCCTTCTCGCTATATCAGCAATAAGCTCAAAATCATCCCACTAGTAAGAAATTTACCAGCCCTAATGTGCAAATATGGTTTCAATGGTCTATGTTATTCGAGGACTGAAAAATATGATGAAAAACAATAGTGATCGTTGTGTTCTATCGAAACACTCCTATTCAGCTGAGGGATTTGTAATGGACTATATAAAAAGAGCAGGATTCATATCAGTAGTGACAATGCTGCTTGTACTTTCAACGCCGATATTAATGTCAGGCTGTGCCTCCTTAACAAACAGCTACAATGCCGACAAAGAGTATAAACTCACCATATTGCATACCAATGACCACCATGGTCGATTCTGGAAAAACAGCGATGGTGAATATGGCATGGCGGCAAGAAAAACCTTGATCGACCAAATTAGAGCGGATGTTGCTGCGGAAGGCGGTTCTGTATTGTTGTTATCCGGTGGCGATATAAATACCGGTGTACCTGAATCTGATTTACTGGATGCTGAGCCAGACTTTAAAGGAATGACAGCTCTTGGTTATGACGCCATGGCGATCGGCAACCATGAATTTGATAATTCTGCTGAGGTTTTAAGTCAGCAACAAGAATGGGCATCGTTCCCATTTCTAAGTGCCAACATTATAGATGCGGATAGCGGAAAGCCGACATTCCAGCCCTATGAAATTTTTAATATCGACGGCATGAAAGTCGCTGTTGTTGGTTTCACTACTGAAGACACCGTAAAGATTGGCAACCCTGAATATACTGCGGGGCTGGAATTCAGGTCACCAACCAGCATTGCAAAATCATTAATGCCTGAACTTAATAAAAAAGCCGACTTTATTGTTGCCGCAACTCACATGGGTCATTACCAAAACGGCAACTTTGGTGGCAATGCACCAGGCGATGTAACCCTGGCTAGAAATGTGGACGGTTTTGATGTCATCGTGGGCGGTCACTCACAAGTGCCGTTGCCAGAGCCAGATATGCAAAATGGCGCATTAATCTTACAAGCACACGAATGGGGTAAATATGTTGGTCGATTAGATATGACTATTCTGGATGGCGAAATCCTGAAATATAACTATCGATTGATTCCAGTAAACCTTAAAAACAAGAGCAAAGATGCTGAAGGTAAGTCCGTTTATACCTTGCGCGAAACCGAAATTATGGAAGACCCTGACATGCTAGCCATGTTACAGCCTTTTATGGATTTGGGTTCTGAATCTCTTAATACAGTGATTGGTTCTTGTGAAGGTAAATTTATTGGTGAGCGTGGCCAAGTTCGGTCAAGAGAAACCAATCTGGGCAACCTGATTGCTTTGGCGCAACAAGGAAAAGCCAATGCTGATCTTGCCATCATGAACAGTGGCGGAATTCGTGCGGATCTGGAATGCGGCGATATCACCTACAAACATGTATTAACCGTACAGCCTTTTGCTAACATTCTGACATACGTTGATTTGTCCGGTAGCGAATTGATGGATTACCTGATAGTGGCGGCAAGCAAAGAAGCCGGTAGCGGTGCTTTTGCCCAATCTTCCGGTGTGTCTTTAAAGTACAAAAATGGCGCTATCAGCGATGTTAAAATAGACGGGAAAGCTATTTCTGCAAATGGGACGTATCGATTGGCGCTTAACAGTTTTATGGCTTCAGGTGGCGACGGATATCCAAAGGTTTCTGATCACAAAAACTTTGTGAATACCGGTTTTGTAGATGCTGATCTTCTCGTAGAATACATTCAAAACAACAGCCCATTGAGCAGTGACAGCTTCGCTCCGACTGGCGATATGATACGTTAAAAAATAATCTCGCGAAAAAACCCAGGGAGCCGCTCTTGGCTCCTTTTTCTATCTACACACACTAAGCTTCTATATGAACACCAACTTCCTTCAAAACCTGTAAAAACAGCTCAACCTTTATGTCGCGGGTTTGTTTATGTTTAGTCGTGATGACATGGTCTACATTATAAATTCTTTGTTCAGGCTGAATCATTCTCATCAAGCCCTGATCAAGGTAAAGTTGAGCATAACTTAACGGAAAAAAGCCTAAATAATTGCCCGATAAAACCAGGGGTAAGCGCGTATCAAACTGATAGGCTCTAGCGGTTAGATTAAATTGCCGAAGTTGTTCAATACCGGTCATATTAACATCTACCCCCGGATGCACGGTCATGCAGGCATGTAATGTTTCGTTTTCAATTTTCGAATCCGCGACATCAAAAAGTGGATGCCTTGAACCACAACATAGAAAGTAGCTCTCTTGAAAAATGGGCAAATATTCCAAACCGGCAATATTTCTAAACTCAGGCATGATACCAATATGAGCACTGCTGTCTAAAAGCGCATTTTCTATCTCTGGCGTGATTTCATTATTGATCGCAATCTGTAATTTAGGTGCTAACTCGTTTAAACGTGAAATTACTTCTGCCAATTTCAACTGTGGAGATGAGGCGACATTATCACTACACAAAATAACCAATTCACCCGACACCTCTTCATCCAGTGACGCCACCAAATAGGCAAATTCATCAAGCGAGTCAAACAAGTTCAGCGTGGCCTCATAGACTGACTTTCCCTGTTCTGTTAGCGCGAAACCACCCCGACCTCGCTTCGCTAATATAAACTTCACTCGGTTCTCAAGATTCGACAGATGCACACTGATAGTGGATCGGGTGATATTCAGTACCGATTCGGCATTAGACAATCCGCCACACTCAACGACCACCTTGAATATGCGTAATAATCGCAGGTCATATTCAGAAACCTGTCTAGGAATAAATGTACTTTTTTTCATTTCAAAAACATCCATCCATAATGTTTTACATGCATAAAACATTAGTTTGAATGTTTTATATTTATCCGAACTGAAAAATATTATCAAATGCAGAGCAGAATTGGCAAGATTAATTTATAAATCGAGTGGAAGTATCATTCAAAATATGATTGTCAAATACTAAGGCATCTCTGAAAAATGTAACCGAGTAAGTTAGGGCAAGACTAAAGCGGGCATAACGATGCAGGTAATTTTTCAGAGGTGCCCTAAATTCATTCACACAGGTTAAATTGACTATGAAACTTAATGACTCCAGTTTGCTACAGACTGATTCATACATCGATGGAAGGTGGGCCAGTAAAAACGACAAATTTGAAGTTTTAAACCCGGCTAACGGCGAAACAATTGCCAATGTGAGCCGTGGCGGAGCCAGTGATGCGGAAGCCGCAGTTGCCGCAGCCAAAGCGGCCATGCCGGCCTGGGCTGCCAAAAGCGCTGCCGAGCGCTCGACCATATTAGAAAAATGGTTCGACCTCATGATGGAACACCAGCATGATCTGGGTGTCATTATGACAATGGAACAGGGAAAACCGCTTGCTGAAGCCAAGGGTGAAGTGGCCTATGGCGCTTCCTTTGTTAAGTGGTATGCTGAAGAAAGCAAGCGAGTCTATGGTGATACCATACCGGCTCCTTCGGGTGACAAACGAATTATTGTCATAAAGCAGCCTATTGGTGTTGTTGCTGCCATTACGCCCTGGAATTTCCCTAACTCAATGATTACTCGCAAAGCGGCACCCGCTCTGGCTGCTGGCTGTACCTTTATTATCAAACCAGCGGGTGAAACACCGTTATCTGCATTGGCACTCGCCAGGCTCGCTGAAATGGCCGGCATACCTGCGGGCGTATTCAATGTGGTTACCGGTACAGATTCTCGTGGTATCGGCAAGGTATTAACCGAGAGCCCTGATGTAGCCAAGTTCTCATTCACAGGCTCAACACCCGTTGGCAAAATGCTATACGCACAGTGCACCGGAACGATCAAGAAGGTATCTCTTGAACTCGGCGGCAATGCACCCTTTATTGTTTTTGACGATGCCGACATTGATGCCGCCATTGAGGGTGCTCTGTTATCAAAGTATCGTAACGCCGGCCAGACCTGTGTTTGCGCCAACCGCTTTTTGGTGCAAAAGGGAGTTTATGAAGAATTCGCTACCAAATTGGAACAAGCCGTTAAAGCATTCAGCCTGGGTAACGGGATGGATGACGGTGTGACCATGGGTCCACTAATTACCAAGAAAGCTATGGACGATGTTCACCAGCTTGTTGAAGACTCTTTAGCACAGGGTGCTGAAGTAGTGGTTGGTGGGAAGCCTCATGAACTTGGCGGTAGTTACTACCAGCCAACTATTTTGCGTAATGTCACCAATGACATGCCTATTGCCGCCAACGAGATTTTTGGCCCTGTGGCACCTCTTATTCAGTTTGAAACCGAAGAAGAGCTCATCAAGCTGGCTAACGATACCGAGTTTGGTCTGGCGGCTTATTTCTACTCAAGAGATATTGGTCGTATCTATCGTGTTGCTGAAGGTCTGGAATACGGAATGGTCGGTATTAACGAAGGGATAATATCCAATGCGGCTGCGCCATTTGGTGGCGTAAAATCATCAGGCCTGGGTCGTGAAGGTTCTAAATATGGAATCGAAGACTTCCTGGAAATCAAATACCTGTGCCTGGGCGGCATCGACAAGTAATCGGAGATCGAAAAATGTCTAATAATGCAAATTTACAAGAACGCAAAGTAGCAGCAGTTGCACGTGGTCAGGGCAATATGTATCCCGTTTATGTTGATCGTGCTTTAAATGCAGAGCTTTGGGATGTTGACGGTAACCGCTACATCGATTTCGGTGCCGGTATCGCCGTAACCAACACGGGTCACAGCCACCCTAAAGTGGTTAAAGCCGTTGTTGATCAGGTTCAGAGATTTTCACATACCTGCGTCATGGTTAACCCATACGAATCCAGTGTTGAACTAGCCGAACACCTGAACCGCCTGGCACCCGGCCCAACGCCCAAAAAGAGCATCTTTGTAAGCACAGGTGCCGAGGCTGTAGAAAACGCGGTTAAAATTGCCCGGGCTCACACCGGACGCCGTGGTGTTATTGCGTTTAATGGCGGTTTCCACGGCCGTACGAACCTGGCCATGGGTCTAACCGGCAAAATTACGCCCTATAAAAATCTGTTTGGTCCTTTCCCGGCTGAAATTTATCATGCCCCCTTCCCAACCGAACTTCATGGTGTAACCACTAAAGATACGCTCAAAGCCATTCAAAACATCTTTAAAGTTGATATCGCACCGACCGATGTTGCTGCAATTATTATCGAACCGATACAGGGTGAAGGCGGTTTCTACGCGGCACCGGACGATTTGATGGTACAGCTAAGAGCAATCTGTGACGAGCATGGCATCGTACTGATTTGTGATGAAATCCAAACCGGTTTCGGTCGCACAGGTCGCATGTTTGCTACCGAAAAGAGCGGCATTGAACCTGACCTGATGACTGTAGCAAAGGGCATTGCTGGTGGTTATCCAATTTCAGCGGTAATAGGTAAAGCCGATATTATGGACTCACCACTTCCTGGTGGTCTGGGTGGTACCTACGGTGGTTCACCTGTTGCCTGTGCAGCGGCGCTTGCGGTGATCGGGATCATTGAAGAAGAAAATCTGGTTGCTCGTTCAAACGCAATTGGTGAACAGTTTTCCCAAAGATTAAACGCAATTAAAGATCGACATCCATCATTGGTGGGCGAGATCAGAATCAATGGTTCAATGATCGCGATGGAACTGGTTAAAAATGGCGATGCCGAGCAACCCAATCCGGAACTTATCCAGAAGCTAATCGGTGGTGCTGCCGAAGCCGGCTTAATACTCCTATCCTGTGGTTTCTACGGTAACGTGATTCGTTTCTTGCCGGCATTAACCATGTCTGACGAGATTATTAAAGAAGGCATGGATCTGTTTGATACGCTATTTGATAAGTCAGCTAGCTAAGCTAGAGCCGACTCGTTAATTGAAAATCCCGGTTCAGCCGGGATTTTTTTGGTAGAGAAACGACAAAGGAGGCGTTCATATTCCCTGTCTTGAACTACTGCTCTCAACGATAAGGGGAAAGTAGGTGTTGGTGAATTGAGGGGTTGGTACATTGAATATACCGGTCGTTATGTTCAGGAGTGTCAAATACAAGGCTTGACCCCGATACCAGTTTCTTGATTGATAATATAGTTTTTAGACCTATCTAGCCTGTGAGCCAAATTTTCAAGTGGTACTTCCACCTCAGAATTTAGACGAATACTTGTAACACTCATTAGATCCACCTCTTTATGTATTCACTTGTAATACATTATAGTACAAGCAATGAAGCTAAGTATAGAACTTGTAACGTCGAGAGTTGCGGCTGCGTAGCAATCCGAAACCTTGCTTTGTTAAAAGTTGGGTGCTAACTTTATGCGCATACAAATACGCATAAGAATGGTAATTACATGCAAACACTATATAACCTTAACGCCCCTAAAAAACCAACAAATCTCAGTTTAAACAGTGATTTACTAAAAAGAACCAAGGCTTTAAACATAAATCTTTCAGCCACTTTAGAGCAAGCTTTAAGAACAAAACTTGCTGAAATCGAGGCTGAAAGCTGGGCAAAAGAAAATAAACGAGCGATAAAAGCATACAATGATTTTGTTGAAGAAAATGGACTTTTTTCAGATGAGCATAGGAATTTTTAATGGCGCAGTTTGATGTATATAAAAACTCAAGCAAGCAAACACAACAAACTTACCCTTACATTTTAGATATACAGCATAGCCTAATAGAGGATCTTGCAACTAGGATAGTTGTGCCGTTAGGTGATGCGAAGAAGTTTAAAAACGTAGAACTTAAAGGTCTAACACCTAGAGTAGAGTTTGAAGGAAAAAACCTATTAATTTTGATGCCTCAAATTACGTCGATGAGTACAAGATCTTTAAAAGATCCAGTGGGCACACTATCCCATTTACGGGATGAGATTATATCTTCTCTAGATCTCGCAATTACTGGTATATAACGCCATTTAGCATGCGCGTCACTTGCCTAAAATTATGTTTATTTAGGCTTAAGAAAGTTTCTAAAAGCACCAAGGACACCCAACCCACTACTTGATGCGGAGGCAATTTAGGAACGCAACCAGGACCCATTCCAAAATTTTATTCAGTGATCTTGACAAATATTTCAGGGCCTATCGCGACCGTTGTCGTAGACTCATTCTTATTCAAAAAAATTGTAAATACTTTTACAGTTTGTTGGAGCGGATGTCCTATCTTGTTCCGCTCGTCTGATCATTCCCTGCCAGGCCTGGCAAAGGTAGCTACAACCGGCAGGTGATCCGAATACTTCACGGCGTCGCCCTGGATCACATAGCTGTCCGTCAGAGTCAGATCCGGACTGTAAAAGACATAATCAATGGTCCGGTCCGGCCCGTTCACATCCGGGTCATTCGGATAATGCGTAAACCAGCGGGCTTTATCGGCACCACTGACATCTGCCAGCGACGGCACACTCGGATAGCGGGTAATCAACGGGACCAGTTCAGTATGTGTGTTATACAGATAGTGCTGCGATGCATCTAGTCCGGCCAGCTGATCCGGAGGCAGCAGGTTAAAGTCACCACCGATCAGCCAAGGCGACTGCTGTGCGTCGATCTGCTCCATCACTTCCTGCACCTGGCGTTCCATGGTGTCGGTACCTTGCGAGAACGCATCCAGATGGGTGTTCATCACCACCAGTTCACCGCCATCACTGACCGGCAAGCTGGTGGTCAGAA
>Ga0224506_10000614_pt1 | contig 29157 bp, 32 predicted proteins | sample SF_Jan12_sed_USG_2_FD_169108 | JGI IMG/M metagenome (GOLD analysis project Ga0224506, IMG submission 169108) | Sediment microbial communities from San Francisco Bay, California, United States - SF_Jan12_sed_USGS_8_1 | ecosystem: Environmental > Aquatic > Marine > Sediment | place: USA... | reverse complement strand
TCTACACATAGGGATATAATAGTTCTTGTAAGGATACTCATGCAAGTCAATTCCATCAGACTCTCGAAAATCTAGCCAACCAAAAATATAATTTGATTTGGCCTCATTATATGATTTTTTAATATTTATCATTAGTTGTTCTTTAGTTAGGTTTTGTAAATAATTTGATTTTATACTATTCGGACCAACTAATTCTTCTAAATTATTCGCTTTAACACCTCTTAATCCAATATCCGCAGAATGTATATGACTGTTAAAAAATCCTGGAAATAAAATGGTATTTTCTTTGAGATCTTGTTTTAATTCCGTAATTTCAATAATTTTATTATTACTATCTAATTCTAATTCTATATTTTGGAAAATGTCTAAATTATCACCTAACAAGGCATACTTAGCTTTTATTTTATTTTGTCGTCTCATTAATCCTATCTTTTTCTCTCCAAATTTTAACAGCAGATTCTACTGCCGCGACAGCAAATTTTTCAATTCTTGCCTTAGATTGTAAAGTAGTCATACCTGGTCCTGAAATACCTAAACTTACTGGTTTATCATATTCTAATGATAAATCAACAATTTTTCTTGCTACCTGTCCAGCAATAATTCTATCATGTTCCGTCTCCCCCTTAATTATAGTACCTAGTGTAATTATTGCATCTATATTTTCCTTTTGTAAAAGTGATTTGATTATTAGCGGCATATCATATGATCCCGGTACTCTCGCAATTTCAACGATGGGACATCCTAGGAAATTTGCATGTTCAATCGCTCTCTTTTCCATTAGATATGTATGGTCATAATTTGTTTGACTAACTACAATGGCAAGTTTTGGTAATTTTATCTTGTTTGTCATTTTCTTTAATTCACCTACAGTGGTTTTGCATTTTGATATCCCTGCCGTAATCCCATTCCTGCTTTTTCTTGCAGTTTATTTGGATATAGTAATAAATTTATTGCATTGTATGCATGTTTAATCGCTCTATCTTTCATTCTTTCTTTCAAATCTTCATCATCTTTTCCTTCTGTTTCGAATACAAACACCTCAATAATATGTTTTGCTACCTTTAATTGAACATTAATAATACCTGTACTTGCTTCATGAGCGCAAACTTTGTCATAATCAGCAGAACCTGGCATTCCCAGAGCAATTACTAGATCACATTCATATTTTTTGAATAGTATAAGTGAAGCAACAGGTAAGTCTTTAATTCCAGGTACAGTATATCTAATATATCGTATTTGTGGGTGATACTCATTAAAAACTTGTATGACATCACTTGCCATATTATATCTTGCAAAAGTAGTATCTGCAATTCCAATTAGATAACTCATTTCTTCTCACCATAATCAGGTATAATTTCATTTTTGTTTATTTTTTTAATGCTTCTCCAGAGGTTAATGATTGTTTTGCCATCAATATATGGAAAATCGAATTGTTCACCAAGATTTTTCGCATCTTCAATTGATAATGCTTTATTATTCTTACTATCCATCATTTCACACATGGTTGCAGAAGGAGCATGATTTGTGATTTCACAGAGAGCTAAACTTAATTCTGTATGTCCTTTTCTTTTTTTCATTAATCCATGTGCACCACGCAAAATTGGTACATGTCCTGGTATTCTAAACGTACTTCCAAATTCATTAGTAATTTCTACCCTGGTCAATTTTGAAGTAGCAAATTTATCAGATATCTCTCCAAGAGCAGAAATTGTTAATGCTCTATCTACGTCTGTAATCCCAGTAAATGCTTTAACATGATTAACTGAAACAGAAAAGCTTGATTTCGCTCCATAAGGGAGTTTATGAGAGCTCATTAAATTAATGATTGGATAGACAGATGACATTGCTTCATAAATAGTAGAAAGAAAAGGTAATGTAATGTTTCTGCATATTTCATCTGCTAGAGCTGTGCAGATTAATCCTCCTGCATGTTCTCTCAATTCTGCGATATGGTATGGTTGTATTAATTGAGAAGGTAAGACCATATCAACTTCTCCTTCTCTTTTGTCTGAATCATATAATAAGATAAATTTATTATTGTTCCATGCTTCCTTTATTTGATTTAATATTTCAAACATTAATCTAAAAAAACATGATTTATAGGATTAAAAAAATGTTCTCACACATTACACAATAATTGATTGAATAAATCACTTGATTAATTATGACAAATTGAATTTATTATACATTTGAAAATAATTTCTTTGTCTTACTGATTATAATTATACTACGATCAGTTTTTTAGACAATAAATTATTGATTTTTCGCTAAGTCCAAATATCTTAAAATAATTAATGATTATATATGTTTAAAAAATTTAAGTCTTCAAAATCATTACCAGCTACAGATAATCAAACATTAAATGGATTGAGAAGAGCAATTCCTAATTATATCGGTTATGATGGATTAAAAGAACGAAAAAGCTCTGATAATGCATATCGAAGTTTTCTATATGATAAGGTCATCAAACTAGTTGATGGATACTCTGCAGTACAAACACATTTAATGAGAAATCAGTTACTTTCTACTTGGTCAATAAGTAATGAAATCTTAAATATGCTGACTCAAATGAGAAATATCCTCAGCACTGACGTTTATCGTCATTCAACTTTTTTTGATACAGCAAATGTATCTGATATTTTGGATTTATCGGTAATTTATGTATTAGAAAGCGAGACAATAGTAACCAGTAGTGAAGTGGTAGATAAGGTTCAGATTATTAATGATAAATTATCTAATTTAGAATTACAAAATATTGAACAGGATATATTAGCCACAAAATCAGATATAAAGGAAATTTATACCATAATCAGTGATCGAGCAGAGCTTATTGCTTCATTTGAACTTGTTGGATTTTGATCCTGATTTCCTCTTTCTTTTCATCATTAAGTCCTACAAGTGAAATTTTTTTGTTCCTACTTTTTGTTCCCTTAACAATACAAATATTGGATTTACTAATTTGAAAAAAATTTGAAAGTATTTTAATTAATTCAATATTGGCTTTTCCTTGATTTGATGGTTTGTTAACTCGTACACTAAGTAATTGGTCTTGTAATACAATGGCGGTATTTGGTGAGTTAGGGATAACTTTTACTTCAAAGATAATTTCACCGTTTTTTGTAATCTCCATCGTATCTTTTCAATTCCTCGAATTCATTTTAATTTTGTTACTAAAATATATAATGGTAATTACTTTGTTTAATATGAATTTTCATTCAACATTCACAAAAGTTTAATGTGGTGATAACAAAAATAACATGATAACTTTTATGAGTTTTAATGATGAAGTTCAAGCAGCTGTTAGTAACGGTGATATTGGTGTTGGATTCTTAATTGATGACAATGGAAATCAATATTGGAATGTTGGAGAATGGGAAGGTTTTAACCCACATCAGGTTCTTATGGAATGGAAAAAGGCAGGAATGTCTGCAATTACTGTAGGAAATCTTAAATTTACAGTTATTGGAAAAACTGATGTTAGATTAGTTTCAACTAATGTTGGAGGTCAAGGTCATTTAATTGGTGCGAAATGTACCAATTGGGCAGGTTATCTAATTTGCTGGTGTCCGGCCGCTTTACCTCCAGATGCGTCTTATTCCGTTGTACAAAAGTTAGCTGATTTAGTTAGAGCATAATTAATCTATCTGTTAAAATCTTGTTTTGTCAAAATTTAATCAATTAATTAAATCATTGCATCACACATACTAATGTATCCATTAATATCTGCGTCTGCTTCCTTTCCAAGATTGATTATTGCTTCATTTTCACATCTTTTTGCTGTATCAACTGCAACATTAAATAATTTTTTAGATTCCATAAAATTTTGTTTTGCGCCATCATAATCTTCCATATCAAATAATGTTATTGCCTTCGTCTGTAAACTCATTGCTCTGTAGTAATCCCTTTGACATGTAAAGGTATCTTCCAAGCTTTTACTACCAAAATGACCCATTAATGCAATTCCTTTTGCAACTAATTTTCCAGCGTCTTCAAACTTGATTGATGCTTTTTCAGTTTCATTTTCTCTTCTAAATAATTGATTCGCCTCTGCTTCCAAGATAGATGCTTCATAAATTGTTGATGACGATAATAAAAATCTTCTTGATGCGGTATCAGAGGCCAATGTTGAAGCTCTTTGATAAAAATAATTTGCTTTCTTAAAATTTTCAATTGCTTCTGCATAATTGCCATTCTCTGAGAGTGAAGTTGCTATATCCGCATATTCTTCTCCTTTAATAAGAATCCTATCTTTAGTTAAATCGTCTAATTCTTCTTCAATGACCTCCAGTTTAGACATGTATCTTGGATCAATAAAAGTAGCCTGTCTTAATGAATACCTTGCCTTCATTAATCCTTTTTTTGCTTCTCCTGAATTATCAGTACGTATTGATTGCGAGTGGAATTGTAAATATTGACTCTCACAAAATGAAGCTCTTGCAAATGCTGCATATGATGACATGGTTTCTTGCATTTGATTCGATAGGTTTACCTCTTCATTAAAAAAATTTAACGCATCGGCAAATAGCTCAAGTTTAATTTTAATATCCTGTGCTTTAGTAGCTTCAATAACCAATTGTTGTCCTTTCGCTCGGTGAATGAGGCGATCTGATAGTCTATCAATTCTAGCATCAACATTCCTAGAATTATTAAATCTAGTGAACATTCTTACGGCTTCCTGATAGAAATTATGAGATTCATTCAATTTATTTTCCCAAAATTTAACATCTGCATGTGTTAGATTGATTAAAGCATCAAAAAAGTAAGATAAAACCTTTGACATCACAGACCCTTCTAGTTTAATCTCATCTCGAATTTTTGTGTATTGACTTTGATGTCTCTTTATGTTTTGTTCATTTCCATCATATAGATGAAATTTAACCTCATATTCAACTTCCATTAATTATTAATTGTCCTAATTAATTATTAACTTGCCTACTGAATAAAGTACCAATGGAAAAATCATTGTTATAATCAAAAATATGAAATCATTTAATGTAAATTTAGTTGGATTTAGTGGTAACTTATTGTGTGGTCCATTCCATCCCCTAGTGTTTAATGCATCCGCAAACTCAATTGATGTAGTAATCCCTCTTGATAGAATAGATGTCAATAGCATGTACATCGTGTGTATCTTAAATATTCGAGAATATCGGATATTGTCTTTTCTTCGTAGTTGCTGAATTTTATTTTGGTAAATTATATCTTCAATTAGTAAAGTGGCTTGTCTAATTGTGGTGTAAACAGTCCATGATAAATTAATAGGAAAGTGTAATTTTATCAATAAATCTAAAATTTTATCTGGTGAAGTCGTTTTATTAAAGAAAATAAATGTGGAAGTAAATATCAAAAACTTAAGGGCATTGAGAAATAATAGATGTATTTGATCGAAAGAAAATAAAAGTAAATTTGATATTATTAATAATAGAAGGATTATCTTCATATTCCAAAGATATGTCAGAATAAATCTTTTTCCCAAAACGTTTGTATTAATTAGAAAGATAAAGATAAACACAATAATTAAAAGAAATATTTGTTTTATCCAAATTGAAAGTGAAATAATCATTATACTGCATATTAATTTCACTCTTGGATCTCTTGATCCAATCCATGTTTTTGCAGCATTGTCTTCATAATTTAATAAATCAATCAAGTTCATATTTATAACTCCATAATCATATTGGCATATCGGGAGATTTGATTAATAAAAAATAAATCATTTGAAGATATAATTATTAATTTTAATTTGGAATGTTGAATAATTGAATTTACAATCCACATACTTGTCTCTATATCTAGTGCTTGACTAGGTTCGTCTAATATTAGACAATCCGACTCTGATCTAAAGATAACCTCCAACGCTAATTTCTTTCTTTGACCCTCTGATAATACAAATGGTGATTTATCGAGCATACTATTTAGCCAAACTGGTATGTTATTTTGACCTATAACTTGTTGTACATCTTTCTCCCAGAAAAAATTATATGTATCTTGTGGTAAAAAAATATTATGGGTTTCAAGACTAATCTTTCCTTTTATAGGATTAATAATTCCTGATAAAGTTAATAATAAACAAGTTTTCCCAGAACCATTCTTACCTTTTATCAATATCAGTCCCTTGTTAGGAATTTTTAAATTTATTTTTTTAATAAATTTTGTGTAACCAATATCTATATCAATTGTATAATGTACCGGGTTGCTATTTTCATAATTTTCTATATTTCCATATGATTGGGATTGAAATGTGTTTTTACTGATTGGACCAAGGTATGTAACCATACCATCTGCTAACTTTAAATGAAGGTCTATTAAAGATGAAATTCTTTCAGGATGATGATGAGTAATTACTATGGTAGTATTATTTGTTTTCAACTTCATTAGGAAAGAATATAGTTTTTGGGAATTTTCGTGATCTAACATTGAAAAAGGTTCATCAAGTAGAAGTATGTCTGGTTTCTGAATTAAAGCAGCTAATATTACTGTAATTTGCTGCTCTCCTGATGAAAGTAGCCTTGGGTCTCTCTGAATGTAATCTTCAAAATCAAATTCTCTTACAAGATTTTTCACCATTTCTTTTCGTAGTTGTCTGGGTATTTTTTTGTAGCTTAAAGAGGTTGAGATTTCTTCTTCTACAGAAAAGGTCAAAATTTGAGATTTAATTCTTTGCAATACCATTGCAGTAGTGCCCATTATTTCACAATTTCCAGAAATTGTTTCGATTTGTCCGGGAATAAACCCTTTTAATATGGTTCTAAGTAATGTACTTTTTCCTGAGCCTATATTTCCAGAAATTAACAATGTCTTCCCCCTATCAAGTTCAAAATTTAAGTTTTTTAAAGTATAATTTTTTGAATTTTTATACTTTAAATAAAAATTTTCAAATTTAATAATTATACTCTTTTACACCTCTTTGTTTAATTTTTCTTCAAGCGTTGTTGTAGTGCAGATAAAATAATTGGTAAAGCTATAGTAATATCACAAATTGCAGTTGCTTTGATTGCATTATCCTCTAGTTTTCCCCATGAAATCGCCTCGCTTAGGGAAGCACCTGATAGCCCACCTGTTTCAACTCTATCCATTGTAATTTGTACTGCATATTGATAATGAGTAGAAGCCATAAGAGCTGCTTGAAGTGTATAATTTTTAGGAACTCCCCCACCAAATAATACAGCACATCGTGTTTTATTTTCATAAAAATAGGTTTGAATTTTTTCTAAATCTGAGATAGTATCAATAATTATATTGTTGAATTGTGAAAATAACCAAAGTTGCAAACCCAGGACTGAATCAGAAATAGCTGGTACATAAATTCTAACGTTTTTCAAGAATGCCTGTCTTACTATTGAATTTTCATCATCAATCCTGGATCCAATCTCATAGAGTAAATCAGAGGGTGTAATAATTAATTGATTATTTTTATTTAACTCCGTAAATATGTCAGAAAGTAATGATTTTATTTTCTCTTCAAATAACTCAAAAGATCCTTGTTTTACATATGAATTGTAAACACGATCAATTCCTTTCTTTCTTAACTCAGCATCCGTATGTATGTCGATATTTCTAATATGACCTCCACCAAAGGTTTCAATTAAATCATGAGTGATATTTGCTCCTGTTGTGGTTAATACATGGATCCATTCATTCTGAATTGCATTAACAATCGCTTTTCGCATACCTCCAGGGATCATTGCACCAGCTAAACCTACAAAAAATTTAGCAGAATTTTTTCTTGCATGATACATTATATCAATAATCTTTCCTAATTGACCACCAGAAAAAACTGCAGATTCACTCCATTGAAGAGCAAGATCATCTACTGTGCTGATTTTATCAATGTCTAATTGATGAACCGTTTTTTCTATATAACTATCTTTATGATCTGACTGATGTTTCATGATTTGTTTTGAATATTAATTATTCATTAAATTCACTATCGGATAAATGAGAATTTTGATTTAAATTAACGCATAAGATTATTTCTTATGAAAGTCGAACAAATTAGCTATTTCTGCATCATTTGCCTTTGATTGTATTCCGCTTGTAATTTAACTTGCTCCATAAAATTTTTTGGTGGAGTTTCAGGTTCAAATGATTTTAATGTTTGAAGGATTTTTTCATATGAAGGATGAATTGATGTGAATTCCTTCAATTCAGTTTCAATTAAATAAAGGTCTTCGAGAAATGTAGTACGTTCAAACGAAGAATAATCTTCAAGATTGTTACAATGTTTTAAAATGGTATCGTATGCTATTATTAAACTGTCTTCTGATAATATAAAATTGTAAATTGATGGAAGTAATCCGATTCCTTTGTTAGGAGAAAAAGAAGATAGAATTTCAGTATTTCTGATTATTTGTTCAACTAGTTCTTCAGGATGAAGTTGAAATGAAGTCGCCCATTCCTGAATTACATTTTGAGGAACAGGTATGCTACTCAAAAGAACGGAATTTACTAATTCATTTGTTATCTTCCCAACAAGTATTTCATTAAATGTTTCACCATATTTATTTGAAAATTTTAGTGCATCACTGTAATATATCGATAAATCGGTTAATTTATAATATCTAAGAAGTGATACAATCCTGTTGTTTTCAGGTATACCATAATACTGAATTTTTAATCCTAAACCAGTTGAAAGAAGTGTTGGAATAAAAAGAACAATAAATGAAGGTATTAGTAAAAATCCAAAATAAGTTGAGTTCATTAAGGCAAGAAAGCCTAGGAATAATGCAGTTAGGAATAGTTTTTGACTTGCTTTGATAATCCCTGCAATAATTGATTGATTTTTACATACTTTACATAAATTATTTGATCCAATAAATTTTTCCCCAGCATTTAATTTACAAAAAGCACAGAAGTATTCATTAGATGGGTCTCCATCAAAATCGCTGAATTCAGCCAAATTTCTTGTCAATACAATCTCTTCCTACTGACTTTGACCTCGCACAAATATTTCTCTCGTTACAACAACTAAACCTTTCGCAGTGAGTAGGCTAGCGTATAATAATACTGGCAATAAGAAAAATAGAGATAGGTATATTACTGTACCTTGTGGTATATTTGGATTATTGAGATAAAATTTAGCCCTATTAGATTCCCATAAAAATAACCATGTACTTATAAGGAATAATACTGCAAATCCAGCTAATAACCCCAATGCATCTGTTATAAATTGTCTGTCCATTTGTTGTTTTTCTTCAGTCATAGTTTTTGATAAATTATTACAAAGAAAAAGTTTCTTACATTCACAATAAGTTATTATTCATACTAAAGAGCTAAATTGTCAATCGCAACTAAATGATTAATGAGTCATGTAATTGAAAAACTCTTTGCAAGGGAGGTGCTAGATTCTAGAGGGAATCCAACTGTTGAGGTTGAAATTCATAGTGGTACTAAGTTTGGGAGATTTATAGTACCATCTGGTGCTTCTACTGGAGAACATGAGGCGATTGAGTTGAGAGACGGCAACGATAGGTTTCATGGTAAAGGTGTACTAAATACTATTAGTAAAATCAAACAGGAAATATTCCCCAAAATCAAGGGATTTCAGGTATCTGATCAAGAGGGCTTGGATAATTTATTAATTGATCTTGATGGTACCGTTAATAAAGGAAATCTAGGCGCTAATGCAATGTTAGGTATTTCGATTGCAAATTTAAAATTAGCTGCAAAAATTGAAGATAAAAGGTTATTTGAGTATATTGGATCAGGTACTCGATTACCATGTCCAATGTTGAATGTAATTAATGGAGGAAAACACGCAGGTGGCAATCTAGCAATTCAAGAATTCATGCTTATGCCAATTGGTTTTGATCGTTTTTCTGAAGCTCTCAGAGCTGGTTGTGAAGTATATCAGGAATTAAAGAAATACTTAAAGAAAAAATATGGCGGGTCTGCAATAAATGTTGGCGATGAAGGAGGATTTGCCCCTCCCATTGATCAAACTAAAGACGCTTTAAATGCTTTAATTGAATCAATAGAGAATTCAGGTTACTCAATAGAAGATCAATTTTACATTGGAATTGATGCTGCAGCATCTGAATTCTATAATGAAGGTAAATATTTTATTGATGGAAAATCACTGGAAACAGAAGATTTTGTAGCTTATTATGAAGAAATTATTGATGCATATCCAATATTGTTATCATTAGAAGATCCATTTTATGAAAATGATTTTACTTCATTTTCAAAATTAGTTTCTAAATATCAGAGATCAAAATCTATTGTAGGTGATGATCTTACGGTAACAAATGTCAACAGAATTAATATGGCCATAGAAAATAATGCAATGAATTATTTATTATTAAAGGTCAATCAAATTGGAACTTATACCGAATCTCTGCAGGCATTTAATTTAACTAAATCTAAAGATTGGGGTGTAGTAATCTCTCATCGTTCTGGAGAAACAGAAGATACATTTATTGCGGATATGGCAGTAGGTCTAGACGCAGAACGGATCAAAACTGGTGCTCCTGCAAGGTCCGAAAGAGTATCAAAATACAATCAATTACTTCGAATCGAAGAATACTTAGGTGATAATGCCACATATTGCAATAAATTATAATTATTTATGTTGACGAGCCAATATAATTAATTAACAAATACAAATTTAATCAAATCATTTATGTCCCTTTATCGAAATACAAACCCATCACGATGTGTTTATATTCTGTATATTCTTTAATTGAATTAGAAAACCATGATGTCTGATGATAATACCTTAGCCCCACTTACTTTTAAGCTACCTGCATGGATGTTGAAGAAGATAAATGAGATGGTTGATAATGATGAGTACACAACAAAGGCTGAATTAATTCGGGATGCAATTCAAAGATTAATTGATTGGGAATTAAGTATTCCATCTGTAAATGAAGATTAATTTAATCTGAATTCTGCAATATTCTTTTCAGTTGATATAGATAATTCCGAGAGTTTTTGGGCCTGTTGTGTAATTTCAAGGAGTGCAGAGGATTGTTCTTCAGCAGCTGCAGCAGCCTCTTGAGAAGAAGCAGCAGTGTTTTCTGCAACAGTTGCAATAGTATTCACCGCATGCACAATTCTTTCTACCGATTGTCGCATTCTTGTAGAAATTTCCCTTATTATAATATTTACATTGCTTGATGCAGATCTTGATTCAAGAGATAAGGTTCGAACATTTTCTGCAACTACTTGAAAACCTTCACCAATTTCACTAACTTTTGCCGCTTCAATTGCTGCGTTTAACGAAACTAAATTTGTTTGATCCGCTAGATCTAATGTAATTCTCGAGGTTAAAGCTATCTGTCTGATTGATTCTTCCGTAACTTGAACCATTTCTGTAAGTATTCTAGATACTTCATCTAATCTTTTAACTTGTTCAGCTGCACCTTCCGCGATTGTTTGAATTGTATTTGTTACTTCTTGTGTAGTCGCTGCAACTTCTTGTGACCCTGATGCTAGGTTTGTCGAAGCTATTGATAATTGATCTGCAGAAGATTTGATATTTGAAATTATGGTTTTATACCGACTTGAGAGTACTTTGTTTCTTTTTATTAATTCTCCACTTTCACCTAAACCATGAACTTTTTCGTTAATCTGAGTAACTAAATCTCCATCTGCTAGTTTATTGGTATGATTAATTAATTCTACTAAGGGTTTCGAAACTCGTGAATGTATAACTATATTTGAGATTAATATCAATATAAGTTGTGGAATAAGTATTGAAATAGTAACATTTTCTGATAATAACTGAGTTGAACCATTTTCGATATTCATCACGTAGATGGTAATTATTCCTACATTTAATATTAAAATTAGGGTTAACAATCTAGTTGTTTTTGACTTAAAGATTATTGTAGATATGATAAAGATCAAAATAATAGAAATGATGTAATTTGTAGAATCAATATTCTGTAATACCATATGATATCTTATTTGATAGTATTTAATAGTTTTACTAGTATATTCATCTATTTTCTCTTCTTTCCTGTTGAATTTTGAAGGATTTAATTTCCTTACACATGACATTAAAAATTTCGTCAACATTAGATCCCGCTTTGGCTGACGTTTCAAGATATCTAACTCTAAATTTAGGCATTGTTGATCGAGAGAACCAATTTGAAATTTTTTCTCCTTCCTCTACAGATATTTTTCTATTTTTTGAATCTGATTTATTTCCTACAATAATAAATGGTACTAATTGTTTAATTTCTCTGTAGAGTTCTTTCACCCAGAATTCTAATCTCCTATATGTTTCCGGTCTAGTTAAATCAAATACAACTATGGCACCATCTACATTCCTATAAAAATTTCTTCTTAGAGTTGAATAAAAGTCTTGTCCGCCAAGATCTGTCAAGGTTACATCGAAACTATAATTATCTATTTCGATTGTTTTTTTCTCAATTGATGCACCAATGGTAGTTAAATGACTTTCTACAAAATGTTTTCCCATCCATGCTCTCCTCAATGAAGTTCTTCCAACTGCAGAATCCCCAATTAATAATATATTTGAACGAATAACTTTATCGTTGATTTTTTCCACTTCAATGATTGATTCTCTACCAGAATCTTCTTCATTAATTGTATTCCAAACTGTTTCAAGTTCAGAACGAATTTTATCTTTTCGCTCAACAGAAATGTTGGCATCATGATATACATGATCGGTCGAGATGGACTGAGTTTTTGGAGTATTTTGATTTTGTTGAACTTTATTTGCTTCATCCTCAAGGGTGACACCAAAGAAATTTTCAAAAGTTTCTTTTCTTAAAAATGAATTATTCTCTTTTTGATCTGTTTCATTATCTTTGGTAGTGGAAATAATATCTTCAATTCTTTCTTTTTCTGTGTCATAATAAATGTTCATTATACTCCTCTTCCGTAATTATTTTACTTTCAAATAAACTATATTTCTCATTTATCCAATCATATAGATTTTGTAAATAATTTTCCCATTTTTCAAGAGGAACTTTCTTTTTTGTCACAGTAAAATACCTATTATTATTATGTCTTGATATTTTTTATTTAGTTTGATAATATCATAAATGATTTTTCGAAAATGGAAAAAATAAATTGAATTTAATAAATTTATAATTCACTCAAAAGTATTTATTCTAAAATGAATTATCTCTGTATCATCCAAATATATCTTAAATGAAAATTTAAATTTTAGAATATGGAGTATTTAGTTCAAAATTGGCAAGATACATTTGATAAAACCTTCTTTTTATTCGAGCAAATACATCAATCTGGATTTATTCCTGATATAATTGTAGGAATTGCTCGAGGTGGATGGGTTCCATCTAGACTGCTTGCAGATTTCTTTTTTATAAAAATGACTGCTAATATCAAAATAGAAGCTTATGAACAAATTGGTAAAATGGATTCGACAGTGAAAATTATTCAAGATATTAATATTGATGTTAAGGCAAAAAAAGTTCTAATTGTTGATGATATTGCTGATAGTGGTTTAAGTTTAGAATTAGCCATTAATTCTTTAGAAGAAAAAGGTTGTAATGAAATAAAGACAGTTACTTTATATTATAAGGAACAATCAAAAATTATCCCAGACTATTATGCGACTAAAACAAATGCCTGGGTTATATTTCCATGGGAATATTTTGAGAGTATCAAGGAGTTAAATCAGTTATTTAGTCAAGAAGGATTAGGTAAAGAAGAGATTATAATGAAGTTGAAAACGATAGGAATTCCTTCAACAATAGTTAATAGTTATTTTATGTGAATTATTGTAATTCCAATATTGATAAAATTGTATTAAACTCATCTTTTTCAAGAGTAATTATTCTGTTGGTATGAGCAACATATAACTTGGCGGCAAATGCTTTAGCCTTTTCTAACTCTCTTGGCGATATGGTTGAATCTTGTTTTAAATCTCTATTTAACTTACTCAGAATACGGATTAATAAAGAAAAATTTGTTTCGTCCATACTCTAGATTAATTAAATAATCATGTTTTAATAAATATTTTTATGTATTAATTATAAAAACGTCTAGATTATTTTTTATTTTCGATCAAATAGATCGAATTTTTTGCAATCTTCCAAACACCTTTATTTGGCGTATTTTGTAATATTTGTAAAAATTCGATATCATCTTTAGTTCCATATACTCCAATTATTTCCACTGCAGACTTTCTAACTTCAATATCTTCATCATCAGTAAAAATTTTAGCAATGTCGATACTCTTTTCACTATTTTTTGCAGAATAGGATTTAAGATATGCAATTCGATATTCTGATATTTGTGAATTATTTTTGTCCATAAAAAATTCATTTCCATTTGGTTTCAGAATTAAATATAATTTAATTGCAATTTTTAATGCATTTGTATCTAGTTTTTCATCCTTGATATCTTTTAATAATTCAGAATCTATACCTATAATATTTTTTTCTAGTATTTGAAAAGCCTCATCCCGTAATTCTTTTGATTTTGAGGTATCTTTAATGATGCTCCATAATTCACTTGATGCTTTAGCGCTTAATGTCTGATACAATCTAGCTTTAATTGAATTTCGTATCATTTTATCTTCATCATATATGAGTTTTACAAAATTTTCAAGTTTTACATTGGTTTTTAATCTTCTATATACACTTACTGCTCTCAAACGAACTTCCGCTTCTTTATTATCAATTGCTTGACAAAGGGAATCTACTACTTCTTCACCAATAGCAACAAGAGCATCCTCTGCATTGGTTTTTACCAAAACATCAGAATCAGCCAATACATCAATCAAATAGGTAATTGAGACTGGATCTGCTAGTTCTACTAATTTTTTTGCTGCAAATCTCCTCACTGAGATATCAAAATCAGATAATTGTCTACAGTAATTTAATGATTTTTTCTCTGCTGACACAATCAATACCCTGTTACAATGTAATTAATCCATTACTCTTATTGAAGGTTGTGTTTGTCGAATTGGTCCAGAAGTACTGACTGTAATTATAATTGGGATGGTCTCTTTAACTTTGATTTTATTGATATAAAATTCAATGGTATCCCCTTTATCTTGTGCAGAAATTGTAATTGGTGTGTGACTTGAGTATTTTCCACCTGCAATAGATTGATTTACATATACGTTTTCTAAAGGAACTTCTCCATTATTTTCTATATTTATTGTTATTTCGTATTCATTATCTGCAACTGCTTTATAATTTGCATTAAACTTAAATGATCTAGTTTTATATGCAACATCTAATTTTGGTTGTGTAGATCCTGTTAAACTATTGATAACATGATTCTGTTTTGGTTGTGTTCCAAAAGCCTTTGCAACAGATGGTGCATTATAGTCAAGATTTGGCTTTGGTTTTTCTGCAATACATTCAAAGGAAATATCTAAGGTTTCATCTGGTCTAATCATGATATTTGTTAAATTAACAATCATCTTTCTTTGTGATTTTAAGTCCTCTGGTATCTCTGTATCGTAACCATCTATTCCATTAATCTGTGATGTAATTGTTGCTTTTGAGTTATTACAGCTAACTGATTTAACTAAAAAATATGGGGGAATTGTTTCTTCAAGTTGAATTCTAGAAATATCTGCAGTACCTTCATTTTTTACGGTTACTACATAGTGTAAAGGTGTTCTGGTATATGTATTCACCTCTTCAGGTTCAAATTTCTTTTGAGCAGATACCTCTACAATAGATAGAAAATTAGTATCTTTTAAATATGTAATTTCTGATGATTTAGTTACTTCAAAATCTACTTGGTATTTGAAATTTTTATTTATTTCTGGATAATCGGGTGATTTAATACTGGCCGTTTTTGACCATGCCACACCGTCTGATTTTGGTTTTATCATTTGTTGGATTTCTTCATTGATAAATACTTTATCAGGTAATCCAACTTGAATTGTTTCTAACTTAGTAGCAAATTCACTTGAATTGGTGTATTCTACCTTGATATTCCATTCACCTGGACTTTGAGTCTCTGCGACATCCACTGATAGATCTACATTATCACATTCTGCATCAATTGATGGATCTAATGAAGAAAATATACCCACACCATTTGCTTTTAGTTCAATTTTACCCGTTTCTACCTTTTTTGAATTAATAGGTTTCAAATCTACAATTAAATATAATGTAACACTACTATCTTTATCTATGTGATCTATACTCCAAGTCAAAGGAGTTTGAGTTGGATCAATATTTCCTGGATGAGGGGGTACTGTGTCCACACCTTCTGTACAATCTGGCAGTGTTTTAATAAGTTCAACGTTTTTTAACGGGAAAGAGTAATTGTTTGATATTGTTAACTCATACAAAACTCTTTGATTTAATCCTTTGATTAACGTGTTTCTTTTTTCATTCAAGTCATCTGTAGAGGTACCTTCAACAGCGGTATCAATCCTTTCTTTAATTAATATTTTATTTTCACTTTGAATTTTGTATTTATCTTCAAAAACCTTACCTGGTTGTATATGTTGGATTGATTGGTTATTGAAATCAAGTACTTCTCCACCATGTTTTCCTTTTAATGATATTGCCCAAAGTGTAGTTTCTTTACTAGGATTTGAAACTGATATTGAGCCAAATGAGTTGGAATTTGTAATATTTCCATTTAGATCTGATTTTATTTCGGTCGTTTCATTTAGATTGATAACTGCTTTCATTTCGCTACAAATTATTAATATAGAATACAATTAATAATCTCTTACGGTATAATTACATTATATGGTAAACGATTTGAATATCTCTTAACATTTTAATAATCCATTTATCAAAAGTAGTGAAATTGTAATCTAGTCCGTTGAATTCACTTTTCTTACAGATTAAGAATTTTTTCCTTCCATTGTTTTATTTTTTCTATTCCATCTGATCTACTAAGACTTCCTTTTCCCAAAGCTTCTGACATCTTTCGTATCTCAAAAAAGATAGTAGTAAGTGGTAGTTCTTTTTCCTGTAGTATATCACGAAAATTATCTAGAGATGAAATTACAATACTGGTGGATTCCTGTTCCATAATTAATTCAAGGGTATTTAAAAGTTCTTCCATGCTCATATCAGACCAATTACTGGTGTTTGTTACATCTTCCTTTGCAGAATAAAGTAATATTTCCGATTCTACAACTTTGAGAATATTTTCTTCTTTTAGGATATCAATTGCCATTGGAAATTCTTCATTTGGAATCGCTTCTTTCAAAGTATTATATTGCATTTTACCTTTATTGTGGATTAGTTGTGATATTATCTTTGCAAAGGTATCTCCTTCTTTAAATGCAACATCTAATAAATTTTCAAATGAGTCCTGATATCTTTCATTTTCAGTGTCAAATTCTCTTAACATAATGGGAATAATTGTTGACATGAGGTCACTAGATTTCTCCTCTTGATGATTACCTCTTGTAATCTCACTCTTCAAATTTAGTAATTCCTCCTTTAATATATCATTCTCCTCTTTAATTTTCCTAAATTCTGCTGTTTGAACTGATTCTTTTAATTTATGAATTTCTTGTTCAAGTGTAATATAATTTTCTTTATATTCAATTACTTCTGCTCTTTTTATTTGCAATTCACTTGATGTATTTTGAAATTTTTCTACTAAATTATCATGCTCTTCTTTTAAATTTTGTAGTTCTGATTTAATTTCTGATAATGTAGCTTGAAGTGTTTGAGTTTGGTATTGTTGTTGTTTATATCTTTCTTTCCATGCGAATTCAGAATCTGATTCTTCACCAAACGGATTTAAACCCATAAACCTTGTTTAATTTCATTGTAATTATTTGTATTCTTTTTGAATCAATAAATTTGATGATTTATGAATCTACTTCAATTGTAATAGTTTAGAGATTTTTTCAGTAATTAATGAAAAAGAATCTCGAAATTCTCCTTGAATTGAATAAGAAGGTTTACCATCATCACCCTCCTTAACTACATTTGGTAATAAAGGAATAGCGCCTAGAAAAACTAAACCCAATTCTTCTGCTGCTTTTTTTCCTCCTCCTTTACTAAAAATTTCTAAGTGGTGATTACAATTTGGACAATTTAGTCCAGACATATTTTCAATTATCCCCAATATCCTCATTCCTACTTTTGATGCAAAGCCAATACTCTTTTTTACATCGTGGACTGCAACCAGTTGGGGTGTGGTAACGATGACTGTACCTGAAATATTCTTAAATATTTGGGCAATTGTTAATGGTTCGTCACTTGTACCCGGTGGTAAGTCGATGAATAAGAAGTCTAATTCTCCCCAATTTACATCCGCTAAGAATTGTCTTATTGCAGCCATTTTTAAGGGACCTCGCCAAACAACTGGGGTGTCATATTTTAGTAACAAATCCATACTAACAATTTTTACTCCTTGAACTTCGTTTGGAATTATTTTATTATCTCTAACAAGTATATCTTGACCTGCAAGACCTGCTAGGATGGGGATTGATGGACCAGTAATATCTGCATCCATAATTCCAACCTTATATCCCTGTTCAACAAAAGCAATTGCTAAATTCAATGTAATGGTGGATTTTCCTACTCCACCTTTTCCACTTTGGATTGCGATGGTATGTTTTATTGAATTTATCGTATTTTGTAAATTCAACTCCTGTCTAACACGTTGAGCTTGGTTGGGGTCAATAGAAATTCCGCTCATAATACATTTAAGTAATATTTAAATCTATTAAGGTATTTGTAGATAACTAAAATAAATAATTGTTCTCTGCATATTACAAGGAAAGTTTTGTTTCGTCCGGACCAAAATGAAAATAACTATCAATTACAATTGCAGACATTTGTGCTATTAATGTTGGAAATTGTTCGATATGTGAAATAACGTATTCATCATTTAAACTAAGCACTTTTTTATCGATTGTAAGGATTAGCTTCGATTCTGAGTCAAAAAACTCAATTATTTTATTTCTGTTTTTACTATCTCCTTCATATGTAGTATTCGCAATTTTTAATTGTATTTTATGATCTATAATTTTGATTATCGCCAACTCCTGATCATGAGTACCCATTAATCGATATTTGGCTTCTTTTTTCGATTGTTGTATCGATCCCAATAATACACCATCATTTGCCCTGCTGATTTGAAATTTATCACCTAATGGTGAGCTTTTTCCTACTACATTGTATAAAACAATTTTTTTCTTTTTATCCATAATTTTATAACCATTTAAAGTTTGATCCTGAACACAAACAGTTACATTTTGAGCAGGAAATTTGAATGGATTGATGGTTGAGAAATTTGGCATATTCTACTATCCATATTAATATTCTAAAACATTATTAGAATACAATTTATATTTGTAACCAAACTAATATTATTTTTCTTAAATCAGTTTAGAACCATAAAAGGATTTAATGGAGAAATTTAAATCCCATTTATCAAAATTATATTTAAATAGGTCATAATGTTAATTAATAATTGAGGTTTGAAAAATATCTACAAATCGATATGAATCAATAGTAGATGCTGTTGGTGATACCCCTATAATTAAGATAAAATCATTAACTAATAACCATATTCAGGTATATGGTAAAATTGAATCGTTTAATCCCGGAAGAAGTAGTAAAGATAGGATCGCTGTATCGATAATTGATGATGCAGAAAAAAAGGGTTTAATTAAAGAAGGAGGAACTATTGTTGAAGCAACTTCCGGAAATACTGGACTTGGTTTAGCATTAGTAGGCATTCAAAGAGGATATTCCGTGATATTAGTTATGCCTGATAAAATGTCTCCTGAAAAGATGAATCTATTAACTGCAATTGGATGTAAAGTCGTTGTTTGTCCTACTGAAGTTCAACCTGATGATCCACAATCCTATTATTCAGTTTCTCGAAAAATTGCAGAAACTACAGAAAATTCTTTTTACGCGAATCAATATTTTAATCCAGCAAATCCAATAGCACATTACAATTCTACAGGACCCGAAATTTGGAAACAAACGGATGGAAAATTAACTCATTTTGTATGTGGAGTTGGGACTGGGGGTACGATATCTGGAACTGCTAGATATTTAAAGGAGCAAAATCCTCAGATTAAAATCATTGGTATCGATCCATTAGGTTCGATTCTTGCACATTACCATCAATATCGAAATACGGATATTGTTGCTAAATCTTACAAGATTGAAGGTGTAGGTGAGGATATAATCCCAGATAATGTTCATTTTGACTTGATTGATGATATGATTACAGTGAATGATCTTGAGGCTATGCTTTGGACTAGAAAAATTGCAAGAGAAGAAGGAATCTTATTGGGGAGCTCCAGTGGAATGGTTGCAGCCGGCGTTGAGAAATTAATTGAAAAATTTCACAAGGAGAATTCATTTATTGTTGCTCTATTTCCAGATACTGGTGAACGTTACCTTGGAAAAGTTTACTCAGATGCTTGGATGAGATCAAATAAATTTTTAGCACCTGCAAAATCAATTACAGAAATACTTGAATCTAAATCAGCAAATTTACCCTCTGTGATACTACTTTCTTCTAATCAAACAATTACCGAAGCCAGAATGAAATTTGAAAAATTCGGAGTACAACAAATCATCATAAAATTTGATGCTGATAGGTATAAAACTTTTTCTCGAAATTACTTAAATAAATTAATTTTATCCTCTATTGATGATACTCTGACATTGGATCAATTAGAATTGGATGAGATTAATACAATTGCAATTTCCACAACTTTGGATGAACTCCGTAAGATCTTAGTAAATGAATACTGTGTATTAATTGAAGATAATTCTGAAATTAAAGGCTTTATTAATCGTCAGGATTTAATTAATAATTATCAAGTTTGACCTTAAGTTGAACAACTATCAACCTCTTTAAATTTATGAAAAATAGAAAGTATTTGGATATACATGAATTATAAATTTGAAACTAAAGCAATTCATAAGGGACAAGAACCTGACAAAGAAACTGGGGCTATTATTCCACCAATCCATTTGTCCTCTACATTTATTCAGGATGGTGTGGGTAATCATCGAGGTTTCGAATATAGTAGAACAAATAATCCAACTCGTTCCAGACTTGAAGAGCAGATCGCATCTCTTGAAGGTGCTAAACATGGAATTGCATTTTCATCTGGATCTGCAGCCACTTCTACTGTTCAATTAATGTTAAAATCTAATGACCATATAATCTGTGGTGATGATGTTTATGGTGGAACCTATCGTTTTTTTGATAAAGTAATGACTCGCTTTGGATTGAATTATGACTTTGTTGATCTTACTAATGCTGAAAATTTAAGAATAAAGATAACTGAAAAAACAAAACTTCTTTGGCTCGAAAGTCCAACAAATCCTTTATTAAAAATATCTGATTTAAGAAGCTTATCAGAAATTGCATCAGATAATAATATTATGACAATAGTAGATAATACGTTTGCATCACCATTTCTTCAAAACCCACTAGAATTAGGTGCTGATTTAGTTGTACATTCCTCAACTAAATATCTAGGTGGTCATTCTGATTTAGTTGGTGGGATTGTACTGACGAATAATGATGAATATGCAGAGAAATTAAGATTTCTTCAAAATGCCACAGGTGCGATTCCTTCTCCATTTGATTGTTGGTTATTATCTAGAGGTGTGAAAACATTAGCACTTCGAATGAGACAACATAGTGAAAATGCGAGTAGAATTGCTCAATACTTATCAGAACAGGATCCGGTTAAACGAGTTTACTATCCATTTCTAGATACTCATCCAAATGTAGATATTGCAAAAGGTCAGATGAAAATGGGTGGTGGAATGGTATCATTTGATCTTGAATCGAAACATCATGCATTTGAATTTTTGAAAAATGTAAAAATATTTAGTTTAGCAGAATCGTTGGGTGGGGTAGAATCTTTAGCAGAATACCCTCCAGAAATGACTCATGGATCAATTGAACCTGAAATCAGAAAAAAGATTGGAATTAATGATGGATTAGTGAGATTATCAGTTGGAATTGAGAATATTGATGATTTGTTAGATGATATTTCCCACGCTATGAGGTGATATATTGGATATCAATAGGTTAATTTCAGAATTATATCAGATCCAATCTTTAAAAATTGGAAAATTTACTTTAAAGTCGGGTGATACTTCTCCGTTCTATATCGATCTGAGATTAATTCCATCAAATCCTAATTTGTTTAAACAAGTAATTCAAATTTATGACGATTTAATTAATAACCTTAAGTATCCCATTGGAGCTATCGCTGGATTGATTAGTGCTGGTATTCCTTATGCTACAGCAGTTTGCATTAATAATTCAATTCCATTACTTCAAATTAGATCAAATGTCAAGGATCATGGTACAAAAAAGATAATAGAGGGAGTCATTCCATCAGAAAACAAAAAAATTGTTATTTTAGATGATCTAATATCAACTGGTGCTTCTAAGTTACCTGCAATTAAGGCATTACTTGATCTTGAACTATTTGTTGATGATATAATTGTACTCATAGATAGGAGAAAAGTTCAAGAACCGATTATATTTGAGGAAAAACCGATTAATGTTCATTCATATATAAAATTAAGTCAAATATATCAGGAAATACAAAATATTCAACTTTCGAATATTGAATTAGAAGAAATAAAATCCTCAATTCATAATTGGATGCAACATTAAAAATCAATAAATGGAGTATTATCAGAAATCGATTCATATGCTTCGTATATTAATAATTCTAAGTCTGTGTTTCCAGTATTTTCTAAAGAATGACATTGAAAAGGGAGAATGAAAACGGATAGTCCTGATTTTATATCATATATTTGTTCATCAATTGAAATCTTACCAATTCCTTTAATGAAATACATGAATTGAATAAAGTTATGTTCATGTGTCTCAAATATATCAGATGGTTTGAGTTTGAATAATCTCAATGTACTATTCTTACCAATTTTTTTATCTACTAAAATTTTAGACATCCCATTTGGTAAGTCTATCCATGGTTGTTTATTGGTATCTATTACTTGGTTTTCCATTACTATCCCAAATGATTATATTCATTATGGTTATTAATGTATTTAAATTTTGATAAGTTAATTAATTGTTGTGTATTAAATTCTTAACTATCCTGCACTTAAATTATCAATAGATGTATTCAATGGAATATATGGTAATAGTTGTTCATGATTTCGTGGCAATTGTATCCATGAAAATGGATCAAAAGCTACAAATCTTTCATCCTCTTTTCTCAGGAATTCTCCTGTTTCTTTGTACATGGTTAGCATCATCAAGTATAAATTTGCTCTTTGAAATAAAACTGAATTTTGGTTTAATTCGTAATTCACAATGAAATTAGAAACTAAATCAACAAGTGATTCTACTAATATTATGGAACTTACTCCTGGATATTTAACGATATTAACAATTATCTCGATGGCAAGGTAATGGTGAAGTTCAAACTCAAGAAATGGTTTCACCTCCTCTAGATAATACATGCCCTCTTCAATTAAAATGCTAGTATCAGTCATTTTACCGAGAGTAATGGTTAGAATACCTACTTCTAGCGAACCATATGGATTATATTGTACTGCGTTTCCATAAATGAATGGTCTTAAGTTATTTAGTAACCAAGGAGTCCATGCCAATGAACTTGGTAAAAGTATATCATGTGCTGCAACTATATGTATAATATAATTTAGAAAAGATCTAAATTTAATAAAACTACTCGACTGGATAAAATTTTCAGTATCAGAAAGAGCTTGAGGAAACATTCCAAATAATATTTCTTCAAAATCAATTAGTAATTGTCGTAATTCCTGTTGAACTGTATCCTGTGCTGTATCATCCATTGGTGGATATTTCGCCCCTGAATCTAAATGTAATCGTAAAACTGATTTAATTTTATTTGAAGAATTTAATTTTGATATCTGAAAGATTTTAATCATTAATTTTGCTAATTGCGCAATTTTCATCCATAAATTTGCCTCTGTTCGATAATTTACAAGAGTAGGATGTTCTGACGGTTTTTCGTTTCTATCAATCTTACCTTCATTGTATAAAACATTAATTTTATCAAGAGTGGCAAGAATTTGTCCACAATTTCTTTCAATTGCAGTGGCTAATAAATTAGTTATTTCATCGCTTGATCTCATCAGTGATGGATTATCATCTGCTCTGAATCCCGAGGGTAACTCCAAGCCTGAAAGTAGATCTGCTCTAGCAATTAAAGCAGCTAAAAATTCATTTTCGTAGACATAGAATGATAAAATATCTGCAGTGGTATCAAATGGAGTTGCTTTGTAACTTTTATCAATCTGATAAAAAACTAATGGGTCATATAACCCCTCGACAAATTGATTAATCTCAGAGAATTGTCTTAATGCTTGATCAGACCAACCACCTAACGCAGAGATTGGTATATCTGGTAATCCGAGAACTGGTGCAGAGAAAAGTCCTGCAGTTGTTAACATGGAATTAAAAATTAACGCAAATTCTTCAAAATATTTTTGATCTGAAGGGTCTTTTTGCAGAGATGGATTGGTAGTAATTTGAATATCTGTTGAGAGAACTTGTGCCATAACATTACTGACACCAATTACCGTACTTTTAGGATCTGCAGCCGCTGTTGAACAAAGATGGTTTAATAGAAAGTTCATACATATTTCAGATAATGTTGCAAACTCACTCCCAAATAATGCTAAAGAATTGGAGAGCATTAATAATTCAGGATGTATATCCATAATTGCTGATTGTTTTTCTACAACTGAAACAGACCCATCAGTACCAAACTGAGAAACTGCATCCTGTAATCTTCTTAATTTACTCCTTAATGGCATTAATCTAGCATTTTGAATATCTGAACCGTAATTATTTATAAAATCGTTTATCTCTTGGATTATTTCTGTTATCTCATCCAAAGGATTAGCTGTTGATGTTCTTTCTCTATCTATATTTAACAAAGTTAATCCTGGCATTAGTTCTTCTCCCAATTATGAATATTACTAATCCTTCTCATAAAGGAAACAAATTCTACTAATTACTTATCTCAATTTTTCAATTTAAGTTTTTCATAGGTAATTCATCTATTGTGTGTAATTTTTAATATAACATACTTCCTACAAATTTTAATAAAATTGTTTGAAATTTGTAAATGATTGTTAAGTAATACGGGAATATCATGTTGGAAGTACTGGAGATTAAATTCAATAGCAACTATGCATAAATAGAGTAATCAAAAGAAACCCAACCGAGTATTGATGAAAATGAGTATACATAAATTAAAACCAATTCCAAATCAGATTAGAAATCAAACAGTCTATATTGGTGATTCAAGAGAGGATTTAGATTGTATTCCAAGTGATTCAATACAACTTATCATCACTAGTCCGCCATATTGGACCATAAAGGATTACAACAAATCAAATCAAATAGGTTGGAAGCAAAGTTACCATGAATATATATCAGATTTAAATAAAGTTTGGTTAGAATCCTATCGAGTTTTAGAGCCGTCATGTCGATTAATAATCAATGTCGGAGATCAATTTACTAGAGCTTCAACCTTTGGGAAATATAAAATTATTCCAATCCATGCCTCAATCATTGAAAGTTGTGAACAAATTGGATTTGATTATATGGGTGCAATAATATGGAAAAAAGTTACTAATACTAAAACATCGGGTGGAGCGAACCTAATGGGGAGTTATCCTTATCCTCGAAATGGCATGTTATCGCTTGATTATGAATACATTTTGATATTCAAAAAACCTGGAAAAAAGAAGAAAATAGCACCAAATCGATTATCTCTCTGCAAAATGAGTAGTGATGAATGGAGAAGATATTTTAGAGGACATTGGACATTTTCAGGTACAAGACAAGAGGACCATATAGCTATGTTTCCTGAAGAGCTACCCTATCGATTAATGCGAATGTTTTCATTGAAAGGAGATAAGATATTAGATCCATTTTTGGGTTCTGGTACAACATTAAAAGTTGCAGAGGAACTTGATAGAATTGGATTTGGTATGGAATTCAATTCCGAATTTCTCCCAATTATTCAGAAAAAAGTAAAATCAGCAAAAAATTCATATAATGATTTTGAAACCATTGGTAAATATCTCAATGATAACTGTGATTATTGGAAGTCTGAAATATATATTGATAAACAAAAACGAAAAGGAATTTATGTGATGTCATTTCCTAAACACAATATAGCGATCGATTTAATTAATATTTCAAAAAGTACATCTGACATAGAAATAATATTTAGAATTGAAAGAAAATTAAAAGAAAGACAGATTTCTGAAATATTACCCGACGATAAAGATATTTCATATTATTATATAATTGTTGAAGGAATACAATCTTCTCAACTAAATTCAATTATAAATTCATTGAATATTCAAGATAAAGTTATAATTTGCAGTTATGATCAAATAATTACTCCTGATCCCGATGTTTCTTTGATTTATCAAAATTCTTTATAATTTTAGTTAGAAATTTTGTATCTAAAGTAATAACCATAAATGAAGTTAGCAATAGAAGGATAAAACCCGCAATTTCAACACTTAAACTACTAATTGGTGCACCAACAACCATTGTGATAAATTGACTATTACCTTCTCTTCTATTAATATATCCTGCAGCAGTATGAGGTGGTTTATCATCCCAAAAAGCCACCATAATCTTGTAGACATCTCCTTGCTTTAAATTAATATCATATCCATTAACGTCCCCTGAATTCAGAGGTTTCTTAACTTCCCAGATTAATATTCCATCTTTTGCATTTGCATAACCTTCTACATCCTCATTGCCATTATATTCAACATCATTATATGCTTTAAACCCATGCATAAACATGTCTGATGCACCTGCTTTGTCATAATTGACAATAAGAGTATCATCTGGTGATGATGATGTGCCCATTATAGCTTCATCATGATTATTATCAAATTCTATTCCAAAATAATCGTGATTAATAGTAGGATCTAAGATAATCTCATCTCCCGGTTTATTATGCAACAGGGTTGCTAAAAATAAAATATCTTCGCTAGTATAAATTATTGTTAGGTTTAATATCTCTCCATTATCTAATTCAATTCGTTTTAAAAGACCCTGTTTCCATTCATCCTGTTGAATGTTTCCATCTATTGTTGGTACCGCATGAACATGATGTGGTAATAACAATAGTATAAAAGGAAAAACTAAGATGAGTGATAAGTGAACACGCATAATTTATTGAATTTATTTGAAAATAATAATAATTTATGTAGTGACTTATTTTTTCACAAAAAATGAAAACATAATTTGAATGAAAAAGTGGAGTTATATATGCATTCCTGTAAATTGGAGTAGGGACTTTGGTTGGAAACAATAAATAGACATGCATTGGTTATAATAGGAACTCTCAAATCTGGTAATCCTATTTTTGAAAATTCTTATGATCCATTGTATCAATTAAATGAAGGGGAATTCAAAGCAATTCAAATGAGGTTATTTAAACATATAACTTCAACAAATTATCTTGCAAATTCAGTTCACAAACTTGATAATGGATATCAAGTGTATACCGGGCAAAAATCTCATATAGGTATAATTCGATTATATTTATTTATCCTTAAGGCAGGGGTGTTTGATGAGATTTTACTATCAAAGATATCAAAAGTTGTAGATAGAGGAGGTATTTATACAGGGAAGAAATTTTTAAGCGAGGTATTTGAAGAATCCCTTGAAGATACTGTTGAGGTTTCTATTGATCCCGAATTTCTTTTAAACAATCCAACTGTTGATAATCTAGAAAGATTTAGTTATTATATTTCGTCACAAGATGTTTCAGTTAAACCAGTTGAAATCTTTAAATTAATTTCAAAAATGTTCACAGTACTTGAAGATACTATGGATGTAGATATCATGCTTGATGGTGCATTCTCAATCGCAAATAAATATTTAAACAATCTCGAATTTGATTATTCGACATTTTTATTCGGCGAAATTGCTAAATGGGCAAATAAATCATCCCGGTTATCACTTGAAATTACATGTCGAATTAGAAATGCACGAATAATACGAATGAAGGAGATGGGTGATTATATTCGAATTATAGAAGTCATATCTGCTATTGATGATGGTTCTTTAGAGGTAGTATCACAAGAAGATAGAGAGGAATACTATTGTTTGAATGGTTATGCTTACTCAAAATTAGGAGAGGCACAGATAGCAGAGGATTTCTATGAAATGGCAGTAATGATTTCTGAAGAAGAGGTTCTACCATCAATGCATGTTGCAGAGGCGAGAGTATTTTTAGCAAAAAATTATGTTAAAAAATATGAATTGGACTTTGCTATAAGGGAATTTTTGACTGCTTCATCAATAGCCAGAGGAAATACTCAAACAGCACTAGCAAGTTATTATTCTCATTTAGCCGCTATAGAGGAGATGAAACTGGGAAGTCTTCTTGCAGGATCTGGAATAACTCATAAAATATATGAAGACATTTCCCAAGCAAAATTTTCAGCATGGGAGTCATTAAAGAGAATTGTAGCAAGTATTAAACATTCACATAAAAATCTGCGGAAAAAGGATTTATATCCTAAATTTGAAGAATCAAAGTCTATGATTACAAATATCTTTAGCCAGGATGAAGAAAATAAATATTCACAGATGGTACATTCAATCCTTGAAATTTTGACATCCCTTGTAGAAACAAACATCAGTGAAGCAATGGAGTCCGACATTTTAAAGGATACCGCACAGCAGATTTCCTCAATGTTACCACTCCCTTCTCCAGTCGTTATGATAATAGCCTTAGATGGGAGATTAGTTGTAGGTGGTGAAATTGGGATGGATAGTTGGGCAGAATCAGTCATGGAGGATGATGATTTATTTTCAGGTGCTTTGAGTGCAATTATGGCAGTTTTTTCAGAAGTACTCAGTGAGGATCAACCATTAAGGATGATTGACCTAGGACAAACACAGGTAATGATTGAAAAATCAGCAGTTTGTATTGGTGCATTACTCATTGATAGAGATATGCCAATCATTAGAAAGGCTTTACAAGATTCATTAAATTTTATTGAGACTAATTATCAAGAATTATTAGATTGGGATGGTTATTCATTAGATTTAAGTGGAATAAAGCCAAAATTAGAGGAATACTTTATAAAAGCTCGAGAAGATATTACTCAAATTTCTGATTAAATACAAATTAAATATTTTGCAAATTTTCTAAATTCAAAAATTTATAGATGAAATTTAATCTTATTTGGTCTTCCCTCTATTAAT
>Ga0224506_10000612_pt1 | contig 29256 bp, 19 predicted proteins | sample SF_Jan12_sed_USG_2_FD_169108 | JGI IMG/M metagenome (GOLD analysis project Ga0224506, IMG submission 169108) | Sediment microbial communities from San Francisco Bay, California, United States - SF_Jan12_sed_USGS_8_1 | ecosystem: Environmental > Aquatic > Marine > Sediment | place: USA... | reverse complement strand
GTTCCTTCACTGCTTACCATGCAGGCGCCTACTGGTTTTTGCGGAGTGCAAGCTTTCATGAATAGTGGGCATTCTGTTGGTTTAATCTTGCCAATTATAACTAGGTGGCATCTGCAGCCGGGCTGCAAATCCACACCATGCCCAACTTTTACGCCATATTTTAAATGGGCATCATAGGCTGCATATTCATCGCGAAACTTAAATTTGGAGGATGGGATTGTGCCGAGTCCACGCCATTTACCATCCACAACTTCCAAAACTTTTTTCATTAACTCTTGTGCTTTAACGTTGCCCTCCCAACACACAGCCCGTACATACTCATTTTCCAAGCGTGGTTTGCCTTCAGTCAACTGCTTTAAAATCATATAAACACCAAACAATACGTCCAGCGGTTCGAAACCAGCCACGACAGTTGGCATGCCATAAAACTCAGGAAAAATTTCGTAAGGCTTGAGCCCAATAATCGTGCTTACATGGCCTGGTGCAATAAAACCGTTTAGGCTCAAACCTTCCATTTCCACTAGCAGTTTCATGGCTGGCGGAATCAAACGATGGGAAACCAGAAAACTTAGGTTTTCAGGTGGCTTGTTCAATGTTTCTACTGCTGTTGATGGCGCGGTCGTTTCAAAACCCACAGCGAAAAAGACAAACTCTTTATCCGGCTCCTTCTCGGCCATTTTGACGGCGTCCCCCACGCTATAAAAGACACGAACATCGGCTCCCTCGGCTTTAGCATCCAAAAGCGACATCGTTGAGCCTGGAACCCGCAAAACATCGCCAAAACACGTGACAACAACGCCTTTCAAGGCTAGTTGCACAGCTTCGTCGATTTCTGAAGCTGGTACAATGCAGACTGGGCAGCCTGGTCCGGCTATTACTTCTACGGTGGCGGGTAGGAGACTGCGCAGTCCAAAATGTGTGATGGTCCACTCATGTGTGCCGCAGACATGACAAATTTTAACAGTGCTTTCCTTAGGTGCTATCTTATGCATTTTTTCTGTAACGCGTTTCGCTAAGGCTGCATCTCTAAATCTTAAGTTTTGAATCATTCCACATCAGCATGTTAAGGCTTATCCTTTTTTGCGGATTTCCGCTTCCGCTTCAAGAACCTCATTCCACAAACGTAAAGTTTCCAAGGCTTCTTCTTCGCTTAACACTTGAATAGCATACCCAGCGTGAACCAGAACATAGTCACCAACTTTGGCGTCCACAAGAGTCACGTTCACCTCTCTTAAAACGCCCTCGCCGAAATCCACTCGGGCTTCGTCACCCTTAATGCTCATGACTTTGGCTGGAATCGCCAGACACATTGCAATCACCTTTATCGGAACCACAGCAAAATAAATCAGTTATGGTTCAAAACCGAGAAAGGCTGGCTGCGAAAGCTTGACCTAGAGATGTGCCACCATCACCCGGCGGAATCGTCTCGTGAACTAGAAATCTTAAGCCGTGGGCTTCCACAATTTTTCGCATGGTCAAAGCCAAAATCTTGTTGCATGCAACTCCACCCGTAAAGCCTATGGTTTTAACGTTGTTTTCTAATGCTTTTTCGATGGCTAATGTAGCTAAACCCTTAGCCATATACGTATGAGCGGAATAAGCTAAGTCTGCCTTGGAATATTTTTCTCTGTTTTCGAATATTTCTAGAAGCATTTGTGTAGTATCTAACGTGTTGCTTTTTATTGTCGGCTCAAGCTTTAGCACATCTTTTCCTTTCATTGCCGCGGCTTCCAACTTCATGGCTGGCTCGCCTTCATACGTGCGTTCATGGCATATGCCCAAAGCGGCTGCGACCGCATCGAGAACTCTTCCGCAACTGGTTGTTTCAATAGTGTTGCTTCCTTTTCCAAGTTGGTGGAGAATTACACGAACTTCTTTTTCGCCGTATGGCAAATGCCGCTTGTTTTGCAGAAGCCAGTTTTCTATGTTCACCTTTTTGTGTAGTATTCCAGCAGCCACTCGAAGCGGGTAGCGTGTGGCCAAGTCTCCTCCTATTAGGGACTGCTTTTCAAGGTGGGCTAGGCGTTTAAATCCAAAGTTTTCATGAGTACATAGTAGGATTTCGCCGCCCCATGCTTCGCCGTCTGTGCCGTATCCGTATCCGTCGCAGCAGATGCCCACAATTTCTTTTGCGCCGTGTTCAGCCATCAAAGCGGCGATATGCGCATAGTGATGTTGCACTTGAACCCGTTGCCAACCGTTTTCTTCTGCTAAGTCGTGGGCAAGCTTTGTTGTTGTGAATTTCGGGTGCAGGTCGCATGCGGCTGCTTCAATCTTGCTGTTTGTCAAATGGATTAAGTGCTTGGTTGTGTTTTCTAGAAAATCCCTCGTTTCAACGTTTTCCACGTCGCCTATATGCTGGGAAACGAAAGCTTTGTTTCCAAGTAAAAGACATGCAGTGTTATTTAGCTCCCCGCCTAAGCCAACAACGCAATGTTCCGCTTTTTCTTTCAGCATTATTGGTGCTGGTGCATAACCTCTCGAACGTCTTATGAAGACTTGGTTTTCACCGTGCACGCGAACAACTGAGTCGTCGCACCTGTGGGCGATCTGGCGATCATGAAACAGGAAGTAATCCACTGTGTCGCCTAATCTTCTTAGGGCTTCTCCATCATCCTTTATTATCGGCTGGTTTGGCGGATTAGCGCTCGTCATAACAAAGGCTGGCTCATCCACCTCATCGAAAAGCATGTAATGCAAACCAGTGTAGGGAAGCATAACGCCAACATTGTGCAAGCCTGGAGCAATCAAATCTGAAAGATGATGCTTCTCGCTTTTGTTTAGCAACATTATTGGACGAGTGTAAGAGGTTAAGAGCTCAGCCTCTTTCAGGCTTACTTCCGCAAAGGACTTTATGGCTTCTAAACTCCGCGTCATAATCGCGAAAGGCTTCTGTTTCCTATGCTTGACTTTTCTAAGCCTAACCAAGGGCTCGTCCTTTGTTGTCGCGGTGGCAACGTGAAAACCACCATACCCTTTAACGGCTACTATGAAGCCTTCTGAAAGAAGCTTACCAGCCTCCCGAACAGGATCTTCAGACTCGGTTAATTCGCCTGTCCTTGTTGTCAGGTACACTTTTGGACCGCATTCTGGACAAGCCACTGTTTGTGCGTGGAAACGCCTGTTCAACGGATTAGTATATTCACTTTGGCAGAAGCTGCACATTTGAAAGTCTCGCATCGTAGTGTTTTCACGGTCATATGGAAGTCTCTCAATGATCGTGTATCTCGGACCGCAGTTCGTGCACGTGATGAAAAAGTACTCGTATCTTGGATCATCTGGGTCTCGCAGCTCCTTCAGACATTCGTCGCATATGGCTATGTCTGGCGGGATAACGGACCCTGAAAGCTCAGCTTCCCCAGAACTCTTGTAGATTGTGAATTTTGCATGCTCACTTTTTCCTTTCAGTAGTGCCGTGATAACCTGATGAATTTGTGCCAGAGGCGGTTTCTTTTCCCTTAGATGCCTCAAGAAGTTCTTGATAGCGTCTTCCTTGCCTTCTAGGAGTATTTCTACTCCGGCGTCGCCTCTATTTCTGACGTATCCCTTCAAACCGTTTTTTACTGCTATGCGATAAATGAAGGGACGGAAGCCTACGCCCTGAACTATGCCTGTAACATTGATTTTCACGCGCACTATAGCCATCTCTTTGTTGCAATAGTGATTGAAATGCTCCTTAACCTTCCAATTAACTTTTTCCAAAAGATTAGAAATATTAATAGCTTCTCTGCTTACCTAATATTCAAACCTTTAGGAAGCTCTGTTGAAGTGTCGAAGCTGCAAGAGTCCCTTAAGTCGGATGAGTTCAAAGTTCTGGAAGAGACGTTAAGCGTAGATGAAACCAAGGAAACACCGACACCGATAAGAGCAAAATACGTTCTTGAAGGTGATGTAGTTTACCTCTACAAGGATAATGGGACAAAAGAAAGGATCGGTAGTTTAGAGTATTGGAACCGAATAAAAAAATTCGAGACAGATAAACGAGTGCAATTAAGTACGACTATCCAGCATACGGAAGACCTTTTGAGTTGTGGTCTTTGTAATCAACACAAGAATTCCACGGCGTTGTTAAACATAGTTTTAACAAACAGATGTAACCTGAGATGTTGGTATTGTTTCTTCTACGCCGAGAAGGCTGGCTTCGTTTATGAACCGACGATCGAAGAAATCAAAGCAATGATCGAAACGGCTACGAGTTTTAACGGATATGCACCCCCAATCCAGCTCACTGGTGGAGAACCTACTCTGCGAGGGGATCTGCCGGAGATAATAAAAATATGTAGAGATATGGGTTCACCTCACGTGCAACTGAACATAAATTCTGTGGAACCCGGAGTAAAGTATTACTTGGATCCTGAAGTTGCTGTCAAGGAAGTGAGAAAATGGAAAGAAGCCGGGCTGAATACAATATACACTTCTTTTGACGGGACAGATCCTAAGATTAATTTCAAAAATCATTATGAAACTCCTTTCGCTCTGGAAGCCTACTCAAAAGCTGGTATAAGCAGCACGGTTCTCGTGCCTACGGTTTTCAAAGAAAATCTGAAAGAAGTTGTGAAGATAGTGAAGTTTGCAGCCATGCACACTGACAAGGGGATAAAGGGTGTTAATTTCCAACCAATTTCAGTCGTCGGTAGTACTCCTAAAGAAAGGGAAAAACTCAGGGTTACTCAGTCAGATGTTTTAGACGAGTTAAAGGTTTTTGGTTTGAAGACTGATGATTGGTATTCTATTCCATCTGTAGACGTACTTGCCGATATTATAGGTGGGAAGAAGAATCATGTTCATTTTTACAACAACGAGAAATGTGGTCTTGCTTCATATGCGTATGTAGATGGTGATAAGCTACGTCCAATCACTGATTTCGTTGATGTTGATAAATTCTTAGAGGATTTAGACAAAATCGACCGAAGCATTCTGCATAAGGCAAGTTTTGCTTTAAGTCTAGTGCCCAAAATAATGCAGACAGGAGACTTGAGGAAGTCTTTGGCTAAGAAGATACATCGGTATATAGTTAAAGACGAGTTACCGAATGGTGTTAGGATTTCTAGTATGCTCGATGAGATAATAGAAAAAGGTGATTACTCGGCTCTAGGCGAGTTCCATCATCACTTCTTGTTCTTCGGTATGATGCACTTCATGGATCCTTACAACTACGACATAAACAGAGTTCAGAGGTGCTGTATACATTACGGTTCACCTGATGGGAGGATTATTCCTTTCTGCACCTACAATGTTTTTCCGAGTGTCTACAGGGATGCCATATTGAAAGAAAACAGAATTAAAGATACAAATCTGGAAAAGAAGTTGAAGAATGAGGAAAGGAAAAAGGCAAGGCATGTTGCTGATTTCAGGCATAGGATAGGAGAGGTAAAGAACTCTGATGTTTACAAGTCATACTACAGAGGACTATTGTAAGTGATTAATCGATTAGGTAAGGTTAAATTATCATTCTCTTCTGCAGACTAGCTAGCAAAGACTTGAAAAATGAAGAAACCTTACAAGCACCAATTCTTTTTAGCGCGCGCTTTCCTTTCCGAGTTAAAACAAGAGTGTCAATTTCCCAAAACCCTAAAGATGCTAATGCTCCAACTGAAACGGTATTGCCACTTTCTATATGTAATATAGCAAGGTAGAATAAATTCTTAGCGAACGCTTAAGTCTACCTCTTTCCAGCCTCTTATTTGAGTAAGAATAAAAAGGAAAAAGAGTGTCAACTGAGGATCAATATTAGCTCGTGAGCTTAATATCTCCTTGTGTTTCTTCGTTTGGAATAGCATTCTCGGCAGTATACGGGTTTGCTTCCGTCAGGTTTGAATGGTACTTCACATTCCTTTCCACAATCGGCACAGACTGCCTTATGCATTTCCCTTGGTTCTCTTCTGTATGACACCTAGATTGCACCTCCTATTTGCTTGACGAACTAGTTTTCGTTTAGAACCCTAATTCTTGAATGCTTAACGTAGACAGTTGCCTTATAAACTTAGCGCGCGCGAACACGAGTTTCTCTAGTTGGGGACAAGCGAAATGAGTTAAAAACTCACTTTCCCCGTATTCCGTTTCCCCATCACTTCAAAACACAAAAATAATTTAGACTTTGCTAAAGCTAGTAGCTAAGCTAGCGCGCTAGTTTTAATTAGTTTATTCTAATACGCGCGCGCGTTGGGTTTTAGAAATTTTGGATTGTCCGCGAATTGAAGATTGATATTGATTTTAGGTTCATAAATCTAAAATTATTTCGATTGGAGCTTTAAGAGGACGATTTATGAAAAAGCGTAAGAGAACTGTCCAAGTTGACAGCGTTGTGCTTCAGCCCGTGATTGTGCAGATAGTAGAATCAGCCGAAATAGTGGATCAAGATGAGTTACAGCTAAAGGATGAATTGAATAAAGAATGGGTTCGAGCATGGCGTAAAGAGGTCAATAAAAAGAACATTAAACTACACAAAAGAGCCCGCAAAACCAAAATGTCACGAAAGATTTGAGAAGTAACTGACCAAAATTTTTTGTGGTAATTGTAGTAAGCATGCGCTTTTTGATGAAGGCGCACGCTCTCATTTTCTTCACAGCTCAGAAAGCGTTCAAAAAGGAAGGAAGATGACTCTGCTAAAAATGAGAGTGAAAAGAAGACGTTGTCACATTGTTTTCATTAGTCGGTTTATTATTGTCAGTTTCTGCATCTCGGTTGTTCCCTCGTATATCTCTGTTATTTTTGCGCAGCGATGGAAACGTTCAACATGATAATCTGCCAAGTATCCGTATCCGCCATAGACTTGGATTGCTTCGTCTGTCACTTCCATTGCGGCTCTGCCTGCGAAAGCCTTCGCCATAGAAGTTGCCGTAGGGTCAAGTCTTCCTTGGTCGAACAACCAAGCCGCCTTACGAGTCAACATTCTTGCAGCCTCAATCTTGATCGCCATGTCAGCTAGCTTGAAGGATACTCCTTGAAACTTGATTATGGGCGAGCCGAACTGTTTTCTGGTTTTGGCGTATTGAAACGCGCGTTCAAAGGCTCCCTGAGACATGCCGACAGCTTGAGCAGCAACCGCGATTCTTGTCTCATTGAAAAGTTCAAGGGCGTAATAGAAGCCCTTGTTCAGTTCACCCACCAAATTGCTTTTCGGCACTTTGACATCACTCAGTGCAAGGGAGCCCGTTATACATGGTTTGATGCCCATTTTTCTTTTCAGCTTTGTTGCCTCCATTCCGGGTGTTTCCTTCTCCATGAGGAATATGCTTTGACCCTTATGCGAAGGCGTGGCGTTCGGGTCTGTTTGGCAAAGCACTATGAACGTGTCCGCCACCGGGGCGTTTGTTATGAATTCTTTGCTGCCGTTGACGACCCATTCATTTCCGCTTTTTACGGCTGTCGTGTCCATGCGTGTTATGTCGCTTCCGTGTTCAGGCTCTGAGAAGGCCGCTGCAGAAATTGCTTCGCCTCTAGCCAAAGGCGGAATATACTTTTTCCTCTGTTCTTCAGTTCCATGTTTTAAAAGAATATCTGGAACCATCAGGTTTCCAAGTGACACTGCAACTCCAAGCCCAGGGTCGACTCTGCAAACCTCTTCAACAACTATACAGTCTTCCAAGAGTCCGTACCCCTGTCCACCATACTCTTCGGGAAGCCTCATGCTTGTGAATCCTAGTTTGGCTGCTTTTTTGTAAAGCGCCATGGGAAACTCTTCTTTTTCGTCGAACTCTAAAGCCAGTTCTGGCGTGAACTCTTTTTCACAGAATTCTCTGACGGCTCTTTTGATTTCCTTCTGCTCCTCATTTAATTCAAAATTCACTTTTTTGCCTCCTTTTTTTCAGTTTATAACCATGCCCTTTATCCTTTCAACTCCTGTATCTTGTCTTTCAATGCAGGCGCTATCTTGAATAAATCGTCAACAACGCCGTAGTCGGCGAAGCTGAAGATAGGTGCGTTGGAGTCTTTGTTTACGGCTATGATTAGATCCGAGTTTTTCATTCCTAGAACATGCTGGAAGGCTCCGCTTATTCCAAGGGCAATGTAAAGTTTTGGCTTGACTGTTTTTCCAGAACTGCCTACTTGACGGTCGGTTGAAAGCCATCCCTTATCCACGATTGGGCGTGAACAAGCAAGAACTCCGCCAAGGGCTTTCGCCAACTCTTCAACCATGGGCATGTTGCTTTCATCTTTTATTCCGCGTCCAATGCCCACAAGTACTTCTGCGGCTGTTATGTCAACTCCTCCTGGGGGAGGCGAAACATATTCGATGAAACGTTTCTCGGTTGTCTCCTCTGTAAGTGGAGAAGACACTTCCATTGTTTCCCCACTTATGTTTGGTTTTTGAGCTGCAAAGGCTGCCTGGCGGACAGTGACAATGTAGCTTTCAGATTTGCGGACTTTTGCCTTAACATTTACTTTGCCACCATACATTTGCCGTGTTATAACGAGTGTTTCACCTTCAAAGGCTAGGTCTATACAGTCTGTTGCGAGCGGTAGCTTCAAAGCAGCTGCGAGGCTTGGGGCTAAATCCACACCGAAGGATGTGTGTCCTATCATAGTTAACAATGGCTTATGTTCCTTTGTCAGGTTGGACAACACTTTCTGGTAGGCTTCGGAGTTGAAGTTCTCCAATTTTGCATCTTCAACAAGAAAAACTTTTTTCGCGTACTCCGAAATAGTTTTGGCGTGTTCTTTAACATCCTTGCCTAACAGAACTGCTGTCAAATCAGTGTTTGTTTTTTCGGCCAGTTCTTTGCCCTTTGTTAACATTTCGAAGGTTATGTCTCTGATTTGTCCCTGCCTGTGCTCAGCCAAAACGAAAATTTCCGTCATTTATATCAGCCCTCTTGATTTAAGAATTTCAGCGATTTTGGTTGTAACCTCTTCTGGGCTTCCCTTAATGAATTCCGCCTGTTTCTCCGCTGGAGGCACAAAAATCTTCTCCACCTTTATCCAGGAACCCGTTTCACCAACTTCGCTTTCGCTTAAGCCTATGTCAGCCAAGCCCAGAACCTTTATCTCCTTTTTCATAGCCTTCCTAATGCCCATAATTGAAACGTATCGCGGCTCGTTTATCCCCGTCTGAATCGAGAGAACCGCAGGCATTTTCACCTCAGTTTTTTCTTCGAGGCCTCCTTCCAATTCACGGTTAACCTTGGCGACGCCATCGTCGAACTCGATCTTCTTAACCATCGTTGCATGCTGGATCCCAAGCAATTCCGCCAGTATAGGTCCAACCATCGTGTAACCGTCGTCTCCGGCTAGAGCCCCAGTCAATATCAAGTCGAAGGACAAACCCTTGATCGTGCTCTGCAAAATCTTTGCAATTGCATAACTATCAGAACCTTGAAACTTCGGGTCTGTCAGTCTCATTGCCTTGTCTGCGCCTCTGGCTAGGCATTTCCTTAACGTGCTGTCGGTATCTTCAGGACCCACGGTTATTGCTGTGACTGTGCCTCCAGACTTCTCCTTGATGCGAACCGCTTCCTCCAGTGCGTAGTCATCCCATTCATTAATGTCAAAGACAAGCCCGGTTTTTTCTATAGCCTTCCCAGTGGCGTCAATTTTTATCTCTGCTTCAGCTGTTTCTGGAACATGCTTAACACAAACGATTATGTCCAAGCTTTCTTTCCTCCTTGAATGCCAAACTTCCATCTAACATTATTACCTTTTCCGTCTATTTTCCCCTCAATTTCCATATTAATCTTTGCTGTGAAACATTGCACAATGGCATGAAGATAATGAGAATAAAAATGTAGTTCCTTCCTTCATACACTAGGAGGCTTCGCCCGATAGTCTCTTCTTTAGAATTAAACTTAATCTTCCTTTCTTCGAACTCAGGGGGCGCGCGCGTAAATACGTAAATAAGTGTAGTTTGGGTAGATATGTACAACCCGATTGGGTGAGCAAGAAGTTAAATTAGAAGAGGTTATTGGGATGAATGAATCATGGGAACATGAATTTGTCAACATAGATGGATTGCGGATGCATTATGTGACTCAAGGAACAGGAAAGCTTGTACTTCTTCTCCATGGTTTTCCTGATTTCTGGTATGTGTGGAGATATCAGATTCCCGAATTGGCTAAGCATTTTCGAGTTGTTGCACCAGATTTGCGAGGCTACAACAAGACAGATAAGCCCAGTGGTGTTGAAAATTACAGGTTGAATCTTATTGCCGGAGATATTCTTGGGCTTATCAAAGCTTTAGGTGAAACAAGAGCTATCATAATTGGGCATGATTGGGGTGGAGTTGTAGCTTGGTCTTTCGCAGCCTTCAATCCAGAGCATACAGAGAAATTGGTGATTCTGAATGCGCCTCATCCAAACGCTTACACAAGTAGAGCTAAACGTTCGCTTAGGCAGTTGCAGAAAAGCTGGTATATCTTCTTCTTTCAGATACCAGACGTTCCAGAAAAGGTTCTGAGTCGAAACGACCACTCTTTCCTCAAAAACATGGTGAAGCTGTCTTTTGTGAAGAAGGAAGCTCTCACAGACGAAGATCTAAGACTCTGCGCAGAAGCCTGGTCACAACCAGGAGCACTGACAGCGATGATGAATTACTACCGAGCGAACATGAACCCCTCGATATTGTTCTCAGAGAGAACAATCGCTTTTCCCAAGATTACTGCGCCGACTTTGATAGTTTGGGGAGAACAAGATGTTGCTCTTTCGAGAAGCCTAATTGAAAACACAGAAGAATTTGTCGATGCGTCATATTCTATGAAATATGTCCCAAACTGCGGTCACTGGGTCCAACTAGAGCAACCAAAGCTTGTGAATAAATACATAGACGATTTCCTAAGGAGCTAATTTACGCACTTCGTATTCTCGTCAACCCCTCTCTAGCCTCGTAGTTCTCTTCAGCCTCTCTTCTTGAAGATACACCCTGATTATTGTTCATCTGTCGAGCTTCTCAGATAGCGCGCGCGCTTGTGTTTGGTAGTTTCCAACATTGTCATGATGTTAAGCTTATTCTCGTAACCTACCAAAATAGAAAAAGATTTGTGTGAAACAAAAGCGGGTAAGATGTTTCTCCAAATTATCTTGTGAATCCGCGCGCTTTCTTAGCTTCTTGTGAAGACACGGGTCACGTTTTCCAGTTTTTCTCCAACTAGCTCTATATCGTCAATGTTGCCTAATCCTTTCTGGTAGGCTTTGTGGATGTGTTTGATCTCGTGAGGGTCGATTCCTATGACCCTACATGCAGTTGAATCTGTAGCTACCGGGTCTGTCCCTGCTATTATTAAATCCATTTGAACCGGTTTTCCTCCAACAGGTCCACGTCCTTCCATTCCAACGAAGCCATCTATTACAGTCACAGCAGGCCTGAGCACAGTGTTAATGTCAACTATGACCTTGTTGATTCCTTTCAAGTGGTATTTGAATTTATTTTTGTCAGGAAGCAAGCCAAACATGTTTTTCATTCCAAATGTTACTCCTGTCGCTGTGTGGGTCTTAAGTTTCGCCGCACTAATGATTGCGGATTCGGTGACAATCCGGGGTACCGTGATTTCTTTGAGGGTTTCTCCGTTCTGCACATTGATTTTCGCCTTTTCCTTTTCATATCGCAGATTGAGACATTCAATGCCATTGCGTTTACACATTTCTTTCATACCTGTTACTTCAAAAGCTTTGTCAGCGTTAGTCATAGTTGCGTCTGACTCCACCACATACACGTCAACAGGAAGCCTCTTGAGCTTCTCTATAATTGCTTCAACGACAATAGGGTCTGTAGTCGCACCCGTATCCCATGTTTTCACTGTAATGAAGTTGACCTTGATGAGTACCTTCTTCCAGCCTGAAAGAGCACTCTTATAGTGTATCATGTCCAGCGCTTGAAAAACTGGTTCATGACCCCTCTTTCCCTTTACGATAGCTACCTTCGCCATTCTCACTTCACATACCTACCCTAGACACATCGCAGAACTTCAAAGCCACCGTAAATAAGATTTCCGTTCTCTGCACCCTTATTCAAGCTTCGCGCGCGTAGCGGATATTGATTTTTTTCTAGAACCACATCGTTGCAGAAGCATCGAGAGCCAGATCGTTCAGTGTGGCCGCGCCTACGATCTTCACACCGGGAATCAGATTCACTTTTTCCCATCCTAGCATCTGTTTTGATGCTTCGCACACATCTATCTCAATTCCCATTTGTAGTGTTTTCTGGAGCATTTCCGCAACGCTCGGGAATGTTCCAATTTTTATCTTTTCAGCTGCTCCGGGAAGCAGTATTCTCAGCGCCTGACCCAAATAGTATAATTGGGGATTCAAACCCATAGCTTTCGCGGTCTGAGCCAGAACTAAAGGCGAATATTGTCTCTCCGGGTTGTCGCTCGTCTGCACATACAGAATAAACCTCTCATCTTTCACTCTTTTGACCTCGCATGCGTATAGCAAAGCGCAATTTACTTCGAGATTTATCAAGCGCGCACTAGCAACAACACATTATTTCATCGCAGCAGATGAGATGGCCTCTACCAGACGTTGTACACACTACCTCGCAACCACAGACATCACAGACGTATACACAGTTTTTTTCAGATTTCTTCATCTTTGTTTTTTCTTTTTTTGGCATTCAATCACCAAGAATTCTCTTTGGAAGTATTGAATATTTAAAGTTATGTTGCTGTTACGTCACAGTCACACACATTTAAAAGTCTTCGCGCCCAAAATGAATCTAGCTGTTATTACAGGAATGGTTTGGCGCGCGCGCGGGTGAATTTTTGGCTTGCGGGCATATTTTTGTAGTCAGAAGGCTAATTGCGACCAAAAATAATAGCAGAAGCATGATTATGGCTGTTGAGAATTCTGGAATTACATGGTAAACGTAATAGTATCCTTCGTTGTCGTTTGCTGCTTGGTTTTCAGCGTTGTCGTAGGAGGTTATTTTGTATCTTACCCATGTGCAGTTTGCGTATCCGCCGATCTTTGCTTGGTAGGTGTTTACATCAATCTCAATCATGTTTAAAGGCGTCCATGTGGTTCCATTATCGATGCTGTACAATAAAGTTACGTTATGAACTCCTGAACCATGGTCAGTTACCACGGCCGTGACTGTTACGTTTTGACCAGGCTGAATGTTCTCGGCTGGGTCTTGAGTTGGGTCGCCTATTTCTGGTGGAGTATCATCAACGAACACCACTGTCAACACATGGTTGTTGTCCATGAGCACATCGACCGGATTGTCCGAGCCAATGCTTATTCCGTCGAGTTCCCAGTGGTCGAAGGAGTAGCCTGCTTCTGGGATAGCTGTTACGGTTGCCTCAGTGCCTGTGATATAGGTGTGAGTTCCCGGACTAGGGGTTGTAGTTCCCCCAGTCGTCGTCGTAGTGGTTAAGCTATAATGCACCAGCTCTGTGCTTGCCGGGATGCTCAAATAGCTTGGATGGAGAGTGGAGTCAAAAAACCACTTGACATCGGCATCACGGCACTCAAAGATTACAAACCCAAGGCAGCTTCCTTTTGGAATGATTTTGGCGGGCAGATCAAAAGAATGGGTAAATTCTGTGGGCGCGTCTGGACTGGTCGAGTTGAAATATACAGTATCCCAGCCTGCGATCAAGTTGCCATCATGATTTTCGTCCCAATAGTATAATGAAACTACGAAATGTTGGCTGGGGTCACGTGCCGCAGCCCAAATCGATAAATTCCAAAGACCTTCCTCTATCAATATGGACGCGGATAACGGGCCTGTGTGGACTCCCTTGAAATACCAATGACCGTGGCCAATCCACCAATAAGCCCCGGGATCGAAGGCCACCGTCTCGGATTCGCTGGATGTCGGTATCTCCATTTCCAAAAAATAGTCGTCAGTGCAATACCATTGTTCTCGATGCCAGTACAATGTCACCGGAGTGGCCGACAACAGGTTAGTCTCGACCGCAGGATTAACAGCCAAATAGGCTTGAGTCTCGCTTGCCATGTGTTCTGCATCACCAGCCCAAGAAGCGTTTATTTTCCAACGGCCTGCTTCACTTGAGGTAAATACGTCGGTAAACGAGCCGTCAGCTGAGGTCATCACGGTTCTTGTCATCTTGACGAAACCTTCGTAATTATAGGTGGAATTTCGGAAGTAGAGCTTGTATTCCAGCGTGACTTGAACACCGCTGATGGGAGGATTGATCGAACCATTAACTTTAACAGAGTCCCCAAGGAATATCACTGCTGGAGAGACATCGCATGTTATCTCGCTTTTTCCGACGGTGAATGACTCTGAAGGGCTTTCAGAGCCGGCATGCTGTTCGTCTCCCATCCATGAAGCCTTGACCACCCAGGCACCAACCATGTCCGGCGTGAAAGTGTCGCTATAGAATCCAAGTTGATCCGTGGTTGTGGTTCTTGTCAGATTGGAATCATCACGCCTCGTGTACGTCAACGTTACTTCGGTGCCAGCGACTGGTGAGGGGCTAACGTAACCTGAAACGGTTATGGACTCACCAGAAGTTACCTCTGAACTTGAGATCTCACAGGTTATGGTGCTGGGTGGAAGGGGTTCAAGGAAATATACGTAATCGCCAGAACCAAAGGCAACAAATTTCCCATCAGCTGTGATTGCGACATCTTTTGTAGAGTCGTCTATCTCTTGTTCAAAGATTATGTTTGCCGTCTTGTCGATCACTGTGATCCTGTAGTAAGCGCCAACAGCTATTCTATCGGCGTTGGCTGAGACTGAAACCGCCTTTACACTAATGTGAAATGGCGTTTCCAACAAGATGCTTCCATTCTTATCGAACAAGGATACGTTTTGTGATGACGACTGCGCTGCAACATATCCTCCTTCCGAAGAGACTGAGACTGCATCAACACTTGTTTCGAACACTTGGCTCCAAAGTAAATTTCCCGATTTATTAAAGAAGTATAATGAGTTATCCCAAGACCCGGCAGCGGTATATTCTCCTCCTAATGAAGTAGAGACGGCGGTAACCCAGCTTCCAGCCGTGTACGTCCAGATTAGACTAGTTCCACTGATGTCATAAAAATACGCCTTGCTGTTCGTATCTCCCGCTACGATGTATGTTGCGTCAGGTGATATGTCTACATCACATGGCCAGCTGCCTTCAACGAGATCCCTCTGCCATATTATGTTCTTATGATTGTCAAATAGGTAGATGTCAGGGCTGCCGCTTCGATACTCGTGAATGCCAACTGCTATTCGGCTTCCATCCCCCGAGATTGCGACACACTCCACGTCAACTGCAAAGTGATACGTCCAGAGCAAACTCCCGTTGCCGTCTAGCAGGAAAAGGCTTCCGGCATCTGTTCCAGCCACCGTATAGTTTCCATCAGCAGAAACTCCGACGCTGACTACTGTGCCGTCTGTCCTGTACTTCCAGAAAACCCATCCAGATACTATTGGAATTGTGGATATGACCAAGAAAGCTTGAGAGATAAGGATCAGAAAAAGCAGGATCGGAAATCTTTTGCCCTTTAGATTATTAAGCCACTTAAAACGTATCATTATTGTCACAATCGTTGTTTTTGTTGTTGTTATTTATAAAATTAACCACTCACCGAGAGCCTTAACAGCGCTGTCTTTCCAACTTTTCTCGGTTTCCCGTTCCCAATGACGTACTTAGAAATTTAGATGTGTTTGGGATAAAGAGAGAGGATGTAAGGGCCGTTTCTTGAATTTCGAAACGTCTAAATGGAAAGATGTTTTGAAGTCAGTTTCATTGTTTTCCGTAGAGTCTTTTCTTGGCAAAGCCGGCGACAAGCATCGTAAGAATAATAATCAGTGGTAGAATTATGGCTGAAGGAAATTCTGGGACCACCCATGTAGCTTCTATCTGGATTGTGTTGGTACTGCAAGTGTAGGGAATGTAGATGAACGTGTGTGTGCTGTTTCCAGTCATGCTGCACAATGTCGTGCAATCAATGCTGTTGACGTATATTGTCCATGGCTCACCTTTCAGAAGGGCTCGAGGAATCGTGACATTGCAACAACCCGCCTTGCCCGTGGGTCCTGTCACGTTGAAGCTTATCTGTTTTAGCGATTCGCTGAAATTGAAATTTGATATTGTGGAGTTGCTTGTCATGGTGATGTTGAATGCGTATCCGTCTTGAGCGGTGAAAACGGCTGGCCACAAGTTGGTCGCCGTCATTCTCCATAGCATTGACATGTTCATATAATAGTGTGTCATGTTGTCCGTGTACGACATTGTATAGGCCACATTTTCTTCACACATGATCCCGGTCTCCTTGTCCCAGCAAAAACTCATGTTCCAAGCACCGTACGTAACGTTGCCATACACTATTGGATACGTGACGTTTACATAGTTCACTTCTCTGTTCGCGCCAGCAAAGCTCCGCATGACAGTGCCGTTTATAGAAAGCTTTAGCGGCTCCTCAGTGTAATATGTAAGATTTGCTGGGATTTTGTCACCCGCACCGATGTTTGAAGGAATTATGCCAACGCTAAGGTTCCCTTCACCTGTCGCTATATCCCCCCATGTTAATTCTGTCTGTTCTGTTCCATTCTCATAGATTACAGTTGATCGAAATGTGACATTACTGTTTTGAACATCCAGAACCTCCATATCCATCCACGACATGTTCATCTCGTAAGGTGGTTCTTCATATCCAGGCCAGTTTGACGCATACTCGAAAGAAACATCACCGTAACCTGACCAATCACCAGCTTTAACACCAACATCCACCACAGGTGGCACATAGGGCTCAAGTGAGAGCATGAAACCGACGAAAGGTGGGGCCTCACCAGCAATGTCAGGATCAACATATATGAACTTGACGGCTATTTCATCTTCTGGTGATAGGGCGATGTCGTTTCCGGCTGAGTCGCCTGAGTTCAGCGGCTTGCTAAGTTCGAAGGTGTAGACTCCTGCCTGCCACTCTGAGCCTCCGTTTACATTCATCGCGCCTCCAATTGTTTCATCGTCTTCCGGTGGTGATGGAGCGTCCGCTGTGTAAGCCATGTCCTTGGGCTGGTCGTCGTGAAATAGGATGGCCATGTCATCGCCGGCGTCGGTCTTGATATTTCCGTTGGTGTCGAATATGACTCCAACCGCGTCGCCCATTACGTCGGGGCTGGGAGAGGGGTCTTCGTCCTCGTCTTGGACTTGAATGCAAATCCACATGGTGGTGCAGTCGTGTTTTAGGTGGATGACTCCTTCGTATGTGATTCCGTCTGTTTCGAAGGTTACGCCCATTCGGTTTGCGTCGGCCCACTCCTGTTCGATTATGACTCCATCGAGTGTCGCTGGATTTTGCAGAACTGGGATGTTGAAGGTTGGGAGAAGAGGTGCTGTGCCAACTACTGCTCTGATCATGAAGTCGCTGTATGTTTCTTCTTTCCACACTGTTCCGTTCCAGTGCCAGCTTCGGTCGGAGGGGCTGGTGCTGTCTTTTCCGAGATCCGGGTTGTAGTCGACGATCCACTCCATTCCGAGGTAGAAGTCAGCTCCTTCGTTTACGTTTATGCCATGTGAGGAGAGGTCAACATCGAACCATCCCTCAGCGGGTGGTGTTGCGTTAAAGGGGGTGACTAGGTCGTTGTGAGTTTCGTCTATGATGTGGACCTTGAATGTGTTTGACTGGTATGAAGAGAGATCATACATGTAGTAGCGAGCCGTGAGGAGTTGACCTGAGAAGAGTGGAGTGAACCTCACTGCGTCCATCTCTCCTGCTCCTTCTGAGTTCCATTGCGGACTTTCCTGATCGTACGTGTACTCGAATCTCTCTGCGGTTCCCACAGCTCTCAGAGTCCCATCGCCCAAAACAGTCACCATGGTTGAAGCTTCGTTTTCGTCCGACACCGTGACCCCGCCGGTTGTTTCCCATCGAACAAACGTGTAGCCGCCACTATATGTGGCCAAGTAACTGCCGTTGACGACGTCTATATCCGTTGGAAGCGAGAATACATAACCTGAGAAGGTTATAAGCCCCAAATTGACCGTGGCTTCGGTGTCTTGAATAGATTCAAGGTGAACCACAAAAACTGGTTTTGTAGAGTATTCAACTTCTAATTTTGGTTTGTTGGCGCCTTCTCTTGACTGGAAGACCGCGTGTCCGTCTCCTGTTTTGCTTTCAAACTTTAACACTTCCGTTAGGGTTCCTGATGGCAACGCCGTCCTCAAATCTTCAGTTACGTTCCATGACTTGTACACCTTCGTATAGTATATGATGGAAAAGGACCATGTGTCTGTGGGCTCTGGATCAAAACTTGCCTTGTTGTTCCATGTGATTCCGAGTTCCGTCCAAAAACTATCTGAACAATAGTACGCGCCAATTCTGTCGGCTGGAGACCAGTATATGCTTCCGCCCGTGGACGAAAGATAGACCTTAAGTTTAGCCGATATGATGTTAGCGCCCGACGGTAAGCTGGACAAGTCAAACATAACGTATGTAAAATCTTGTTCCGAGTTAGCACTAACATACATGTAATCTACGCCGCCATAGTTTGTGTCTGGACTGGAAAAGTTCACATAGGCATCTGCCACCGATTCAACCGTTATGGTTGTAGAGCCGATGGCTGGACTCGCTGTTACATGGCATAGTGAAAAAAATGTTGGCAATAATATTAAAAGTAGAATGAATTGAAACAAAATTTTCTTTCTTTCCATTTTTATCACGGTTAGCGATATTTGAAAGTTTCCTTTTTATGCCTTTCTGTAGCGAAACTTTCTTACACTCAATCATTTCAGCATCTGCGGGTAGTGCAATAACGGGTAAAAGTGTGAGTCTTATGAAAGAGATAAAACTGAGGACTGTGAAAGAGGCTGTCAAACAAATCAGCGAAGACATAAAGGTTGAGGAGAAAGAAATGCGAAGGAGAAAAGAAGTCTGTCATGTGAAGACAGAGTTCGGTAGGCGTGTCCATGTGTCGAGGGGGCAAATCCCCGCAACTCGACCATACGGCTCTCTTGAAGCAGTCCAGCGATGGCTAAAAGTGAATCTATATTTATATGTTCTTGGAGTTTATCTGAAGTTTCGATAGGAAGGTGTGACATGCGGACTGCGAGGCTCTATACTTCTAGCGTAGTGATTCTCTCCTTGGCTTCTTTGGTGGAAAACTTGGCCTATGCTCTACCTATGTCCTACTTTCCAGATTATGTTCAGCTTCTAGGTGCGTCAGTCGCCTACATTGGCTTGTTTACTGCCGCTTTCACCGCAGCCAATGCAACTCTCTCCCAGAGGTTTGGGAGCCTGTCAGACAAGATTGGCAGAAAAAGACTCATCCAAGCCGGGTTGCTCGCAGATGTTGCTTTGGGTACTTTGACTGGCATAGTCTGGAACTGGGCCCCACTGTTGGTAATAAGGGTCTTGAACGGAGTGGCTACGGCGGCTGTGGCTGCTCCGTCAGAAGCCTCGCTGGTTGACCAGATTCCCAAGGAAAGAATGGGTGAAGCGTTGGGATTCTATTTAACCTTGAGCATGATAGGATTCAACATGGGGCCGGTCTTCGGCGGCGCCATCCAAAATCTATGCAGTGATGTAATTGGCCTTGGGGTTGAGTGGAGCTACAGAATCCCCTACTTTGTTGACTCATTCCTCGCCGTCATAGCTTTCTTTCTGGTTTGGTGGGGAGTCGAAGAGACTAGGGGAAAACGCTCATCTGAGGTAACGCTTAAGCAAGATGAACATGTGGAGTTGAGCAAGAAAGTGACATTTTCTCTCAGGATTCTCTACATCTCCTCTCTGTCAATTGGCTTCGCTGTCGGGTTCATCATTCCCATAAGTGTGCTATACTTTGGAGACACGTTTAATGCGACGTCGCTGCAGATTGGCGTCATATTATCCATGTCAGGTTTTGTTGGTTTAACTTGCAACCTTTTGGCCGGCAGGATTTCTGACAGGGTTGGCAGGAAACCTATTATAGCGCTAGGCAACCTGCCTTCCAGGTTAGCCACTATAGCTCTTCCCTTCGCCCCAAACCTCGTCTCTGCAGCCGGAATAACGGTGTTCCGATCTTTTGGCCACAATATAGCTATGCCAGCATCGCGAGCTTTGAGAGCCGACTTGATACCTGAGAAGGTCAGGGGAAAACTCTTCGGAAGATTCGCAGCCTTTTTTAGCCTCGGAGCGATCTTGGGACCCGTCTTATCCACATGGCTTTACGACGCCTACAGGTTTTCGACATTCAAAATTCCATGGCTCGGCAACTTGGTCGTAAGAGGAACAGGCATTCCATTCTTCGTAAGCAGCGCCATGGGGTTATTCTCACTATTTCTTGTATTAGCATTCGTTGAAGAACCAAGACGAACACGAGAATGAACCGGGGATGAAGCCAAAGAAACCACCGGCACGCGTGATTTGTTCCGATTTTTCATGCTAAACATTAGTTTGCATCACGAGCTTCGAAAAGAGGAGCTATCGACGAAAACCTGAGAAAAATCACAAGAAACGGGGGTTTGCGGGAGATATCTCCACTTTGGTGGGGGTCAATTCTCACCCCGCCTGTTATTAGCAGCTCTGAATTGCTTTCGCGCGCGTTATAAAGAAAACTAAAAGGCTTGGCTTAGTAGTTGTTGTTAAAAAGCCTGGGAGAAAAATAACAACTTCTGGGTGTTCAAGAGTTGAATAGAAATTTGGCGCATACTTGTTCAACTCAATGAAATTGCGTCTTTTCTTAACACAGAGATTTTATTCCTTTCTATCATCATAACATAAAGGTATTTCATCGCGTCCCCTGTTAGATAAAGAAGTATCTTCTCGTCAGGATCAAACAAGCCTTCATCCTTCTTTTCGAGCTTGTTTAATGCTGCAAGAGTGGAAGCTGCTTCGGGACATGCGTAAAGTCCCGACTTAAAGAAGGTTTTCATTGAAGAAACTATTTCTTCGTCGTCTACAGCTACAGCCATTCCTTTTGTTTCTTTTATGGCCCGCAATATGAGATAACTCGCATAAGGGTGAGGCACTCTCAAACCGGGCGCAATGGTTTCAGCGTCTTTCCATGTTTCTTTTACCTCAGACGCTCCTTTTTTATATGCTTTGACAAGAGGAGCACATCCTGAAGATTGAACAACAATTAGGCGTGGAAGTTTTCTGGTCCAGCCAAGCTCAATTAACTCTTTGAATCCCTTCCAAAGCCCAATAACGCCCTCTCCTCCACCAGTTGGGAAAAATATGTAGTCAGGTAGATCCCAGCTAAATTGCTCGGCTATCTCAAACGCCATAGCCTTGTAACCTTCAAATCTGTACGGCTGTTTATTGGTTGAAAAATCAAACCATCCAAACTTTCCTCTAAGTCTTCTAACAATTTCAGCTGCATGATTTATCAATCCATCAACAAGATAGACTTTAGCTCCCAAATATACACACTCTTTAAGATTGCTTTCAGGTACATCTTTCGGCATAAACGCGTAAACTTCCATTCCAGCTTTTGCTCCGTAAGCTGCCAGAGCTGCCGCAGCATTTCCAGCAGAGGGTACAGCAACACGTTTGACGCCTAATTCTCTAAGTTTAGAAACTGCCACAGCCACTCCCCTCGCCTTAAAGGTTCCCGTTGGAAGCCTTCCATCATCCTTAACATACACGTTTTTAAGGGCTGTACCGGAAAATCGAAGCACAGGAGTATAAGGCTCTCCCAAGGAAACTATACTCTCAGATGACGAAAGAGGAAGCAACTCTACGAACTTCCAAAAAGTGTCTTCTCTCTTCTCCAAAGCGCTCTTAGAAACTTTTTCAGCTACTGCAGCCAAATCATACCTGAATAGAAGAGCCCCACCACATTTTGTGCACACTGTCAAAACCTCATCAGACAAAAAAGGTTCTCCGCATCTACTGCATTCTGCTACAATGATAAACATATCCTTCATCTTATAGAGAGAACCAACTTTAATTTTGTCCTTGTTCGCCACTAACTAGACGCGCGCTCCTGCACACCCTCTTTTTCTGTTTGTGATTCGCTATTCAAATTAGAAGAACTCCCCAAAACTCTTGTGAACCCATGCGTGACCACAAAAAAATGAACACCACTTTGCTTTACATCCAGCTCGAAAGGACACTGATCAAAGAAAGCTCAGGCGAGTTTACAGTGAAGGTTGCAAAGGAACGTGAAAGGATAAAAGCGTCGCTTTAAGTTGGCTTTGGAGACGTGTGCAAGAAAGACGGGCTGATGTTTTTCAGAAAGCGAAAGTAACCCTTAACGTGAAAAACATAGAGGGTAACGTATATTAGGGTGTAAAGAAACATTTATATTGGCTGAGACGCCTTCAGATTCATTTTGGCGAATGAAAGCCAGCCCCGCAATTTCACGGCGGCGGCTCAACCCTAACTGTAAAGGCGTTTAATCGCCCTAGAGGATGAGGATGGTTGGCATCCAGTTGCGGGGACAATCATGTGGACCTGACATGCTTACACGCGTTAGGTCTGAATTGGGCTTTGGCGTTAAGTGGTTATTTCCCTCCAAATCCAGTCGGCTTTGTGGTTGTACAGTAAATAAGCGTCTGGCTTATGGTCAGCTGTGAGCTTAACTCCGGTTGATCCTGCCGGACCCCACTGCTATCGGGATGGGACTAAGACATGCTAGTCGTGCGTCTCCAAGCCATGGCGGAGACGCGGCGCACAGCTCAGTAACACGTGGCTAACCTGCCCTTAGGACAGGGACAACCCCGGGAAACTGGGGCTAATCCCTGATAGGTGAGGGTTCCTGGAATGGACCCTCGCCGAAAGGGCGCCTAGACCATGCTTCTAGGCGCTGCCCAAGGATGGAGCCGCGGCCGATCAGGTTGTTGGTGAGGCAACGGCTCACCAAGCCTTTAACCGGTACGGGCCGTGAGAGCGGGAGCCCGGAGATGGGTACTGAGACAAGGACCCAGGCCCTACGGGGCGCAGCAGTCGCGAAAACTCCGCAATACGCGAAAGCGTGACGGGGCTATCCCGAGTGCCGTCCGCTGAGGATGGCTTTTCCCTAGTGTATAAAGCTGGGGGAATAAGGAGAGGGCAAGCCTGGTGTCAGCCGCCGCGGTAATACCAGCTCTCCGAGTGGTGGGGATGCTTATTGGGCCTAAAGCATTCGTAGCCGGTTGGGCAAGTCCTCCGTTAAATCCAGCGATTCAATCGTTGGACTGCGGGGGATACTGTCCGGCTTGGGGGCGGAAGAGGCCGACGGTATTCTCGGGGTAGGGGTGAAATCCTATAATCCCGGGAGGACCACCAGTGGCGAAGGCTGTCGGCTAGAACGCGCCCGACGGTGAGGGATGAAAGCTGGGGGAGCGAACCGGATTAGATACCCGGGTAGTCCCAGCTGTAAACGATGCAGGCTAGGTGTTGGCGCGGCTACGTGCCGCTCCAGTGCCGCAAGGAAGCCGTTAAGCCTGCCGCCTGGGAAGTACGGCCGCAAGGCTGAAACTTAAAGGAATTGGCGGGGGAGCACCACAAGGGGTGAAGCTTGCGGTTTAATTGGAGTCAACGCCGGAAATCTCACCGGGGGCGACAGCAGGGTGAAGGCCAGATTGAAGGTCTTGCCAGACAAGCTGAGAGGAGGTGCATGGCCGTCGCCAGTTCGTGCCGTGAGGTGTCCTGTTAAGTCAGGCAACGATCGAGACCCGCGTCCCCTGTTGCCACCGGCCTTTGAGCCGAGCACACTGGGGAGACTGCCGCCGATAAGACGGAGGAAGGAGCGGGCCACGGCAGGTCAGTATGCCCCGAATCCCCCGGGCCACACGCGAGCTGCAATGGCAGGTACAGAGGGTTCCAACCCCGAAAGGGGAAAGCAATCCCGAAAGCCTGCCGTAGTTGGGATCGAGGGTTGCAACTCACCCTCGTGAACATGGAATCCCTAGTAATCGCGTGTCACTATCGCGCGGTGAATACGTCCCTGCTCCTTGCACACACCGCCCGTCGTTCCACCCAAGCGAAGTTTGGGTGAGGCGTGGTCCTCTGGGCTGCGTCGAATCCGGGTTTCGTGAGGGGGGAAAAGTCGTAACAAGGTGGCCGTAGGGGAACCTGCGGCCGGATCACCTCCTAAGCAAACAGCCTATACATCGCCGACTGGAGGAGAAAGCCTAAGAGCCAAAGCCCATTACCACTGGCTGAGTAGTTGGTTTAGAAATTCGATTTTCGCTGTTTTTGTTGTTGTTTGTTTAGTGCGGAGTGGTAATGGTTTTAAAGGTGGGAGTGAGTAGGCAGTTTCTGAGTGGGAGATGTTTGGGTCAGGTTAGAGTTGTGATTTTTATTCAGATTTTGAACTCTTTTGTTGGCGGGGTTCTTGGGGTTGCTTTGCCGTTGATGATGAAGGAAAAGATTGACATAGCTACTCTTGGACTTGTGTTTGCGTCGTTGCCGATGATTTTTCATTTTGGAAGAATCTTGTTTGCTACAGTTTCTGATTTTGGGGGTAAGAAGCTTTTCTTTGTCTTAAACGGGTTTTTAGGTGTCGCCGCGAGTGTTATCTATTATTTGGCTTATGCGCCTTTGGAATTCGTATTCGGAAAGGTTGTTGAGGGAACTAAGGATGGTTCTTTGTGGGCTGTGAATAGGGCCTTTATTTTGTAGAAAAGCGAAAAGAAGTGGGCGGCTTTAGTTCATCTGAGAACGGCAGCGTACGTTGCCTACGCTGTCGGAACCTTGCTTGCTGGTTTTCTTATTTTTCGGGTTTTCTTTGAGGGAACGCTGATGTCGTGCATTATGGTTGACGCGTTCGTGTTTCCTGCAGCTTTTTTGTTGGTTGGTGGGAAGAAGAGGAGTTTCAATATGGTGAAGGCTTTACATTTGTTGGATTTTAGGAAAAAGGGGAAGGTTTTCAAGAGTTTCTTGGTCTTATTCTTTGTGATGGGGTTGTCTTTCGGGTTTCGGAGCGGTTTTGTGTTTCCAGTGTTTTTGAGCTCAAACGGGTTTGATCCTGAAACTGTGGGTGTGCTTGTTGGTCTTCAGATTTTGCTAGCTGGTTTGTTCTCGTATCTTTTTGCAAGGAGATTTGAAATTGGGAAGCCTCTACTTGTGAGCGGGGTGCTTTACAGTGTTACGCTTGTGTTGCTTGGGTTTTCGAGTTCTGTGTTTGCAGGTGTTCTCATGGTGGTTTATGGTTTTGCTGAGGGCTTAGTGACTATCAGTCAAGAGGGGATATTGTCAAGTATCACGAGTAGAGGGTCTTATGGGACTGATATTGGCTTGTTGATGATGGGGCTTCACGGCGGAAATACCTTGAGTTTGGCGTTGTCAGGGTTTCTAATAGAAATGTGTGGTTTCATGGCTCCGTTTTTGATGTCAGGCCTGATTTTTGTGGTTTTTTTATGTAGGTTCATATTGCATTCTAAAGGAGTAGTATACAGTCGTTGAAACAGAGTCTTAAACGGAATTTTTATTACTGTTGAGGTTTGTTGTGAGGTTTTGGGGTGGTGGGGGTGAGTAAGGAGGACCGGTTTTGGTTTTTGAGGTTGGTCATTCCGCCGTTGAGATTGTCGGGATGTTTTCGGGGTATGGGTTTAAGGTTGGATGTGTGAAAGGGTGTTGTTATTGGCATCTTCTTCCCATATTGGAAGCTCATTATCCGTTTTGGCTGGATTCTTTCTTTAACTTGTTTAGGAGTTTGCTGAAGTATGCTGAGATTCACACGGTTTTGATGACGAGAAAGCATAGGGCTTTATGATCGCAGGTTTTCAGTTGCTAAATTGATAGACCCCTATCTTTTTTCAGATTCCTACAGATTTGTCGCGCGTTTGATTTTTCTTTTTGTCAGACATTGATGGTAGTCTGTTGCAGATTTTCCATGAAAGCCTTGCGAACTAGACTTTTTATTGTTTTCAATATTCTATGAATATTAGAGTCCAAATATGTTTTCAAAAATAAAATGAGGGAAGGTGGTTATTTGTTGATGTTGGTTTGGTTAGGGCTATTTGCAGCAGGATTTCTTGTGCAGTTTCTCTTTGTGGGCTTCTAGTTCTTCTTTTGTTTTGAAGGTTTGGCCGCAGCATTCGTATTTTTCTTCTTTTTTGGCTTGACACATTTCACAAATTCTCTCCAATTAATTGCTGTCTATCATAACTAGAATCTAAGATATAAGCCTAACAATGAATATTTCTTTTAATTCATAACCGAAGTTTTGTCATTGTGAAATTTTTCATTAAAGATTTTCGATGGGACCCCTATAGAAAAACAACATAGAAACCTAACTTTCTAAAATTCTGCCCTTGCTGTATGGTGTGTATTCTCTTATCCCTTCAACAGAAGCCTTCAAAACCCTCTCACGCAATTCCTTAGGCAATTTTCCAGCCAAAAACTTCAAAACACGCCTAAACAACGCTTTACCCTTCAGGTCTCCGGGCACAACAACCACATAGACATTAGTCTTAGTTTTAACTGCGTCAACAGGTCCACCCGCAAACCTAAACTCGCCATTTTCAACAACAACGCCAACAGCCAGCCTAAGCGAAACCCCCCGAAACCAATTCCGTCGGCCATGAACAACAAAGGCACCACGTCTCACATACTCGCCAGAACGTCCACTCTTGCTTAGTTGTTCGGGCTTAACCCAGTAAACATCCACACTGGCAAAGCCTTCACGCCAACCTCTAGAAAAGGAGGCGGCAAACTCGCTTGCTTCACGCAAGCACTGTTCACTAGGCTCTTTATCATCAGTCTTAACAACAACAAAGGGCGCACCAGCAACATCAGCATGAAAAACCACATCGCTATCTTCAGTATGCTTCTTAACCAAAACTTCATTGCTGACAGCATCCTTACCCGCCACAATTAAGAACCCATCAGAAGAAACAAACCACCTAAACTTCTCAAACCATTCCTTACGTCTCACTTTACGTTTAGCAAGCTCTTTAACGGCTTCAACAGGCTTAACCCTCTCTAACTCTTCAGCCCCTCTTATTTTGGCTTCCACCTCCTCAAGCTTCTTACGGGTCTCCTCCAAAGCAGCCTTCGCCCCCTTCAACTTACGCTTAGCCCGTTTACCTCTCTCATAAAACCGTGCAGCATTAGCAAACAAACTCCTACGCAAACTCAAACCAAAACGCAAACCATCCACACAAACATTAACCACCAGACGCTTAACGTCAAAAGACTCAAAAAACACACTAGGCTTTAAACCAGCCTTTTTCTCAGCCAAAACCTCAGAAACAACCGCACCCCACTCCTTTCCGCCTCTCTTACCAGCCAAAAACCTATCCAACAACGCTTGAAGCTCACCACTATGCGCATAAATAACATCACCAACACGCTTGTCCCTATCCGCCTTGGCCTTAGCCTCAGCCAAAACCTTCTCCTGACTAGCAACAATTCTCCTAAGCCTCTCCGCTTCACGTTTTAACTCATCGGCTTCCACGGCAGCCAATGCCCCCTCAACAGCGGCAACCCTAACATAAAACTCGTCCAAAGCCTCGTTAAAACTCTCATAAGGCTGACGCTTAAACTCAGCATAACGCCTGAGCCTAATGGGCACAGCATCAACAAAACCAACCTCATCCGAAACAACACAAGGCTCCAGCTCACCGCCTAAAACCTGAGAAAGCATCTTTTGCAACTCCTCAAAAATGCCATCAACCTCAGAGTCGCTTAATGCGTTACAGGGCTTCTTCTTGTCAACACCAACCCTCAACAAAACCTCCTCCGCATAAACCCCGCCAACACTCAAAAACCTTGCAACAGCCCGCACAACCTCAACGCCACCAAAATTCCTCAACTCCTCCAACATCTCTTCTTTGTCAACTTTAAGCGGATTCCTACCACTGGAAGGCGCAAAAAGAAAAGCCTCGCCACGGAGAATCTTTCGGTCTCGCATACGCTTATAGCTTAGAGCATGCAAAATCTCGCCCTTCTCATCCACCAAAATGATGTTGCCGTCGCCGAAAAGCTCCAAAACAAGCCTCATTGTACCAGCCTTGGTCTTAAAACTGAAAACGACAACCCGCTCAAACTCATGCTGCTCAACACCAGGCAACCAACCATTCCGCAAATATTTTCTCAAAGCCATACAAAACGCAGGAGGAACCAGAGGCTTCTCAACAACATAAGAAGTTAAGTACAGACGCTTACCAGCCTCCAAAACCATACGAAAAACAGGTCTATCCCGCTTACGCAACTTAAAAAGCAAGGTCTTAGCATCCAACTGATAAACATTATTAACCCGGGAATCCAGAACCGCCTCACGTAACTCACGAACGACAGCAGCCACATCAAAACTGGTAAACTCCTTTTTTCTCAACCCACATCACTTTCCAAGAATGTATAATCACAAAACTATAAATAGGCAACTTTAAATCTGAAACTAAAATATAGAATGCAAAGGCTGAAAGTAAGATGCAAAAGCTCAAAGCAATGAAACCCCTAGAAACCATATACTGGCTGAGACTAGTCCTAGGCATAACCGCTGCCCTCATCTGCGCAGGCTACGGTATTGCAGCTGGAAGAATTGCCCCAATCGACCCGGTGGGAGAGTTTTCCGTAGACTATCCATTCTTCATGACCAGCCTATCTATGGCACTCGTCATCTACCTAATATCCTACTACATCATAAAACCCAAGTTCCTACTGAAGGTAGAAAAGCCGCGGAAGCTCGTAACAACGGGAATAGGCATATATTTCCTCTCATGGCTATTCTTATGGGTCCTTTTATACACGATAATAGGTTGGCTCCTCAGTTCGGGTTAGGCACTCGTTCCTTTTAGAAAACTTTCCATTGTGACTTGACTTTTGTCCTTATCTAAAATCTTGGCTTCCTCTTTCTTTGACACACTATCCTTCGAACCCGGGTTGTTCACGACCATTTTGCTGAGTACGCGCATACAGTCAGCCCAAGCAGAGAAAAACCCGCGGTCAAAATTTCCATGAAGTTTGTTCCTTACGTGACTCAGAAACTCCCGCCTATAATCCAGCAAAGCCTTCTCGTCACCAAGATCTAACTTCGAGAGAAGAGAATACCCGTCACTGTTGGATTTACGCGCAATCAGCATCCCATGCAAAGCCCTAGAATAACCTTGGTTCCACTCAGTTTCATGCATCCTCTGCTTGAGCCTCTCCAATTCACGCTCAGCTTCAGTGAACTGCCTGTTAAACAGAAGCTGAAAGAACCTCGTAACCAGAGCTAATGAGATGGGCATGGCTAACGCCTGCGAGGCTTTATTTTTTCTTCTTCAGAAACATCCTCTATCCCGTTCTCAGTTATTTTAAATATTTCCTCACCCTCAGGCAAGTAGGGGCTAGAAACCAAGCGGGCAATCCTTACTGGACCGCGAGAAGCCTTCCTCAAATAGATACGCGTATGACTTGTGTGGGCAACTATGTGACCTCCAATGGGATGAACGGCGTCTCCGAAAAACACGTCTGGCTTAGCCATAACCTGATTAGTGACAACAGCAGCGGCATTAAAAGCCCTAGCCA